>ERZ795044.2249-NODE-2249-length-16879-cov-4.967844_pt1 | contig 16879 bp, 15 predicted proteins | sample MGYA00375128_ERZ795044 | MGnify/ENA primary metagenome ERZ795044 (study PRJEB30173, sample SAMN05720213) | anaerobic digester metagenome | isolation source: active sludge of municipal wastewater-treating anaerobic digesters | place: USA | collected 2014-12-22 ... | reverse complement strand
CTATAGGTTCAGGCATATGGCACGCATGAATATGCAGTACGAAATGAAAAGATGGTCGTTTGGATTTGATGTGAATTATTACAGCCTCATGGAAAATCTGGATGCCATTTACATTAGCTTTATTCCCGGCATTGTTGAGTATCGAGAAGGGCATATGCAGGGCGATTGGATAGTGGATGGTCGCGTGGGCTATAAACTCACCGATGATATGCAGCTGCGTTTCTTAGTGAAGAATGTAAGTAACAGGATGTATGCCCTGCGTCCGGCAAAATATGATCCTCCAAGATCCTTTACTTTGCAATGGAGTGTAAATCTGTAAACATAACCATATATGAAACGACGTGTAACCGGCATCGGCGGTGTATTTTTTAAGGCTAAAGGTGATGTAGCTTCACTGAATGCCTGGTATGAACATCATTTAGGGATAGATTACAAAAGCTCAGGCGGATATCCTTATTGGCAATGGCGTGCAATGGAAGCACCTGAACGCACCGGCGGTACTGTATTCAGTATTTTTAAATCAGACTCCAATTATTTCGGCTCGCCTGAACAACAATTTATGTTTAATATGCGCGTTGAAGATTTGAGTACCCTAATAGAAACCTTACGCAATGAAGGTGTTACCATTGCCGGTGAGATACAGGAATTCAGCTACGGTAAGTTTGCGTGGATTGTAGACCCGGAAGGAAACAAAATCGAATTGTGGGAACCTACCGGCGATTCAGAATTTCCGGGTGGTATGCCCATGTATTAAAAAGGGCTGATCCTATTTGCGTTTCAGCATACCAATAACCAGCAGGAATGCAACAGAGCCAACAACGGCTGCAGCTAATGCATATAATACGTTTTCTTCAACGATACCCAGTTGTTCGAAAATCCAGCCGCCCAGCACTGCACCTACAACGCCAACGATAATATTTCCGATAAGGCCGAAGCTCTCACCTTTAATCAGTTTTGCGCTTACCCATCCGGCAATTGCGCCTATCAGGATGAAATACAGGAAATTATCCATGCTGCAAAGATATTACCTGTGAAGATGTGTACATAATAAACCTCGCTTAATGTTGTAATTGCAATTTCAGGAGATTTCTGAATACACTGTTTTCCTGTGATGCCAGTTCAGTATAAGTGCCTTGTTCGGCTATCCGGCCTTCAGCTAAAACAAATATGCGGTCTACATTGCGGATGGTTGACAACCGGTGCGCGATAATGATGGTTGTGCGTCCTTCCATTAGTTTCTCTAAGGCATCCTGCACTAATTTTTCACTTTCTGCATCTAACGAACTGGTGGCTTCATCTAATATTAAAATGGCAGGATTTTTTAAAATCGCCCGAGCAATGGCAATGCGCTGTCGCTGACCACCGGATAGTTTCACACCGCGCTCACCAACCACTGTTTCAAGTTGCTCCGGAAACTGACGAATAAATTCCCAGGCATTGGCCTGACGTGCGGCTTCAATAATTTCCGCTTCTGAGGCACCCGGTTTACCGTACGCAATATTTTCGCGAATAGATCCGCCAAATAAAAGGACTTCCTGTGGTACAAAAGCCATATTATGCCTTAACTGCCTCGGCTCAAATTGAACGGCATCTATACCATCGAAAAAAAGTTTACCCGTATTCGGCTGATATAATTGCAAAATAAGTTGCGCAATTGTTGATTTACCGGCACCACTATATCCGGCAAGGGCAATTTTTTTTCCGGCATCAATTTCCAAATCAATTCCGTTCAATACCTGAATATCAGGCCGTGTCGGATAGCTGAAATAAATCTGCCTGAGAAAAATGCGTCCGTTTAATCGTTGTTTCGCATCTGGTATTTGGTTTAAATCTAATTCACCTTCCTCATCCAGAATTTCAAAAATACGTTCAGTGGCACCAACAGTTTTTTGCAGTCGACCAAACAAATCACCCAAACCACCAACGGCACCTCCGATAAATCCGGTATATAACACAAATGAAAATAAATCACCCTCCTGAATTGTGCCTTGGGCAAGTAGGGTAGTGCCATACCAGATGACCAGAACGAAGCTGCCAAATAATCCAAGAATTAAAAACGTAGTAAATCCGCCGCGATTTACAGCGCCGCGTATACCTGTTTCCACTACTTTTTGCAAAAAACTCCGATAGCGACTGGCTTCGTAATTTTCGTTAGTAAATGCTTTTACAGTTGCTACGTTTTGCAGTGTTTCTTCTACCACAACATTGCTGGATGCCAATGCATCTTGTCTGAATTTAGAAAGTTTGCGAATAAATTTTCCATATAAAACCGCAACTAAAACCAGCACCGGAAAGGAGCATAACATGAGCAGGGTAAGTTGGGGGGAGATATAAAATATAAAACCAATACCGAAAACGATGGTCACCATTTGCCGCACAAATTCGGGCAATGTGGCACTTAGCATATCTTGCAGTTGATCTACATCATTGGTTGATCTGCTGGTCAGTTCGCCTACGCGGTGTTGCTCGAAAAATGCCAGTTTGAGCGTAAGCAACTGATTAAAAAAATGCATTCTGACATCAGCCATTGCTTTTTCGGATGCTGTTGCAAACAGGTACACACGAAAAAAACTAAATACCGCCTGAACGAGTAATACAGCAGCTAAAATCAAAGCCAGTGTATTGGTATCCTGCATCCAGGGAATCGGGTTGGTATGTTTAGCTGAATCAATCAGCTTTCCCATCAGCCACGGAAACAGCATGGTGGTAAAACTGGAAAGCAATAAAAAAATAATACCGATAATAAATTGTGTGCGGTAAGGTTTCAGATAGCGTAAAATACGCAACGCAACCTGTGCACTTTTGCGGGTAATGCGTTTTGATTGTGATGGTTCAGACATGTAACGGGTGGTGAGCGGATAAATTGGAAGAGCAACTTATACGGGACAAGTATACTGACGATTTTGTTAAGTAAAGATTTTAATTTTACAGGTATGGTAACACATGTTCAGGTGGTTTTGCCGGCCTTTCCGCGCGGATTTCATTTGATTGATGCGCATATACTGCAGGCGGTTGGTGCTTTACCCAACAACGGATTGTTGCATGTGTTCATTCAACATACCTCTGCAGGTATTTGTATCAATGAAAACGCTGACCCGACTGTTTTACAAGATTTTAATTCGGTTTTCGACCGATTGGTTCCCGAGGGGCAGTCGTATTATGCACATACCCTTGAAGGTGATGATGATATGCCGGCGCATATTAAAAGCGTGTTAACAGGTCATTCAGTAAGTATTCCGATTGTGCATGGGCAACTGGCCCTTGGCACGTGGCAGGGGATTTACTTGTGTGAGTTCAGAAACCGGGGAGGTAACCGACGTTTATTGGTGAGTATCTATCAATAAAAAATCCCCCCGGTATGCGGAGGGATTTAAATGATATGCAAGTGATTTTACATCACTTTTTTCACGATAGCATCAAACGCTTCAGGGTTATTCATAGCTAAATCAGCTAAAACCTTGCGGTTGATATCGATATTATTTGTTTTGAGTTTGTGCATGAAGGTGCTGTAAGTAAGGCCATGAGGGCGCACAGCTGCATTGATACGGGTAATCCAGATCTGGCGATATAATGGTTTCTTATCCTTACGGCCAACGTAGGCATAGCCCATGGCTTTATCAACGGCGTTTTTAGCTACCGTTAAAACGTTCTTGCGACGGCCCCAATAGCCTTTAGCAAGCTTCAACATTTTTTTCCTGCGATTGCGCGACGCGACTTTAGGTACTGACCTTGGCATATTCTACAGTTTTATCAGATGGCAAGTAAACGCTTGATATTAGCTGAATCCGCTTCGCTAACGAGGCCTGGAGCAGTCAGGCGGGTTTTACGCTTGTTACTCTTTTTGGTGAGGATATGGCGTTTAAACGCTTTAGCGCGTTTTATTTTACCGCTACCGGTCACCTTGAAGCGCTTCTTCGCGCTGCTGTTGGTCTTCATCTTCGGCATATGGACTCGCGTTTTTGTTTACTTCCCCGAAACTTCGGGAGCGCAAAGATAGGATTTACCCCTGAAACTTCAAAACTCAGAGGCAACTTCTTTCTTTGCCAGGTGAAATGTTAGTTAAACCCTTATCCGGCAGGGGTTTCTTTCTTTTTAGTGCCGGGTGCTTTTGGTACAAAGGTGATATACATCCTTTTGCCTTCCATTTTTGGCATCTGGTCGGGCACGCCAACCTCTTCCAGCCTTTGGGCAAATTTGAGCAGGAGCATCTCGCCTTGTTCCTTAAATACGATAGAGCGACCTCTGAACATCACATAAGCGCGCACCTTGTTGCCCTCAACCAGAAATTTCTCAGCATGTTTGCTCTTGAATTCGAAATCGTGGTCATCCGTATGCGGCGTGAAGCGGATTTCTTTCATTTCCTGCTTCTTGCTCTTGGCTTTGAGTTCTTTGTCTTTTTTCTTCTTCTCGTAAACGAATTTTTGGAAATCGACAATTCTACATACCGGCGGATCGGCATTTGGGGTAATTTCTACCAACTCCAGACCAAGCTCTTCAGCCATTCGCAGTGCGTCCTGCGTGGGGTAAATACCGGTGGTGATGTTTTCGCCTACCACACGGACTTTTGGGTATCGGATATCGCGTCCGATGCGGTAGTTGCTGCGTTCGTCGTTCCGTTTATAACTAAATGTCTTCAAACTTATAGATTAGGTTAAATAATGATGTTAAATTAATTAAATACTGCTTTTACCTCCTCAATTATCATACCAGCAAAAGCATCGGCCGACATGCTGCCCTGGTCGCCTTCGCCGTGTTTGCGCAGACTTACCGTTCCGTTTTGCATTTCCTGTTCGCCGATAATCAGCATCCACGGCACTTTCTTCATTTCTGCGTCGCGGATTTTCCGGCCGATTTTTTCTGCCCTTGTGTCGAGGGAAGTGCGAATTTCGTGTTTTTTCAGCACTTGTATAATCCCTTCGGCATATTCCAGAAATTTATCACTGATTGGCAATACAGCCACTTGAACCGGAGCCAGCCATGCAGGCAGGTTTCCTGCATAGTGCTCAAGCAGGAAGCCAATAAACCGCTCATGGGTGCTTAATGGCGCCCGGTGAATAATAATCGGGGTTTTGGCGGTATTATCCTTGTCGATATACGACAAATTGAATCGTAAAGGCTGTCCGAAATCTACCTGATTGGTAGCCAGGGTAAACTCGCGACCTATCTCAGAATAGATCTGAATATCGATTTTCGGGCCGTAGAATGCCGCTTCATCCGGCACTTCAATGTAGGTGATGCCTGATTGAATGAGCACCTTGCGCACCATATCTTCGGTGCGTTTCCATAATTCGGGATTGTCTAAATATTTCTGACCCAGTTTCGTTGGTTCGTGTGTGCTGAAGCGCATCACATATTTTTCAATTCCAAAGATTCTGAAATAGTTCAAATACATCGCATTTACCGCTTTGAACTCGCTTTCGAATTGCTCTTCGGTGCAATAAATATGCGCATCATTCATGTTCATACCCCGCACGCGCATCAACCCAAACAAAGCCCCGCTCTCCTCATACCGGTAACAAGTGCCGTATTCTGCCAGTCGCATCGGTAAATCGCGGTAGCTGCGTGGTGCCGCCGAGAAAATTTTATGGTGATGCGGACAGTTCATCGATTTGAGGTAATACTTCACCCCCTCCAATTCCATTGGCGGATACATACTATCTGCATAATAGGGGAGGTGCCCGCTGGTTAAATACAGGTTTTCTTTGGCAATATGCGGTGTTTTCACACGTAAATAACCGGCTTCATCTTCTTTTTTCTTAGCCAGTTTTTCTAATTGCTCGATGATGGCCGCACCATTTGGCATCCACAAAATGAGACCCTGACCCACATCATCATCTGTCGTATAAATTTCTAGTTCGCGACCCAGTTTACGGTGATCGCGTTTTTTAGCCTCCTCGAGCATTTTCAGGTACTCTTCCAACTCGGTTTGCTTCGGGAAGGTAATACCGTAAATACGGGTAAGCTGTTTATTTTTTTCATCACCTCTCCAGTAAGCACCGGCAATATTTAATAATTTGATGGCTTTGATATGTCCTGTTTCCGGAATGTGAGGTCCGCGACATAAATCCACAAAATCGCCCTGCGAATAGAAGGTTATACTTCCATCTTCTAGGTCGTTGATGAGTTCGAGTTTATATTCATCACCCTTGTCAGTAAAGTAGGCGAGCGCATCCGCTTTTGAAACAGCTTTGCGGATATAGGCAGAATTCTTTTTGGCCAGTTCCTTCATCTTCTCTTCAATCTTTGGCAGATCTTCGAGGGTTAAAACACGGCCTCCTAAATCGATATCGTAATAGAAACCGTTATCAATAGCCGGACCAATACCAAATTTCACACCCGGAAATAAGGATTCAAGCGCTTCGGCCATCAAATGCGCGCTGCTATGCCAAAAGGTTGATTTTCCCTTCTCATCGTCCCACGTAAATAATTTGAAAGTAGCGTCTGTCGTAATTGGTCGACTCAAATCCCATACTTCGCCGTTTACTTCGGCGCTCAATACCTTTCTGGCCAAACCTTCACTGATCGATTTGGCAATCTCCAGGGAGCTAATCCCTTCCTGATACTCCCGCACGTTTCCGTCTGGAAATGTAATCTTAATCATTGCTTATTGTGCATTTAAAATGTTCAGGCGTTTTTCAGCCTCCTGTAAATCAGGGTCTAAATTTAATGCCTGCGTGTATAATGAAATAGCTTCGTCGCGCTTTTTTAATTCTTCAGCGCATAAACCCTTACCATAATAGCTGATAGCATTGGCTGGTGCCTGCCGAATGGCGAGTTCGTAATATTTATAGGCTGTAGCTATACTATCGATGCCGTAGTAAATGGTAGCCAGATTGTAAATGGCATCTGCATCCTGAGGGTCCTTCACAATCATTGCCTTATAATCAGCAATTGCCTGCGATAAGGAGCCGATATCCTGATAAAATTTCGCTTTTGCATACGAGGCCTGGCGATCGGTGGAATCGAGGCGAATGGCATCATCGTAATATTGCAGGGCCAGTTTATTTTTTTGGGCGGCATATAAATTACCTAGTTGCATATAGGCTTCCTGGAAATCGGGGTCTACTTCCACTGTTGTCTGGAAACTGGATATAGCGCGTGCCGTATCACCACTTTCCTTAAAAATCATACCCTTAAAAAAATAAGCATCCGGGTTTTGGACATCGAGTTTGATGGCTTCATCCAACAGGGCAATCGATTTTTGCATTTCCGGTTTGGGTAACTTAAAATAATCGACAGCCAGGGTTACGAGCACATCCACATTATTGGCATCATGCAGTCGGTAATCCTCCAAAACGGCAATGGCACCTTCCGCATTATTCAGGTCAAACAAACAATCGCTGAATCCAAGCGCATAATTTGCATTCGTTGAATCCATTTGATAGGCCGCCTGATAATCCAGTAGGGCATATTTCACATTGCCGAATTCATAATAGGCATTGGCCCGCGCATAATACAAGGCATGATCCTTCGGGTTTCTGTGGATGTTTTCTGATAAAGCGGCAATTTCAGGCGTTACGGTTTCAATCATGTCGAGACTATCGGCTTCTACATCCGATTTACCCCTGTTTTGAATCCAACCTGACTTATTGAGCAGAAATAATCCGACAACCGCAACAATCGTAAAAACAGCACCTGCTAAAATCCACTTCCTTGATAACATCATGCAAAATTAACTGTTTAAGCCCTATTTAATGTATGAAACCATCGTTAAATGCACGTTACACCGTAACTTTGCCGCAATTTTTAAAGACGATGAAATCTGCTATATATATTTTGGGGGTGATTGTGGTGTTTGCTTTGGCAACATCCGGATGTTCAAACGGAAAGACTGCCGAACAGGCTACTATCGCTCACGTGGGTAATGATTCTCTCTACCGATATCCGGAGGAAAAGCATTTGCGCAATATCCGCCAGCTGACGTTCGGGGGTGATAATGCCGAGGGATACTGGAGTTTTAACAGCGAGTATATCGTGTTTCAGCGCAGAAATACTGCCGAAGGATTGCCTTGCGATCAGATTTATTATGGCAAGGTGCCAACAGATAATTCCCGTTTCGAATACAAAATGCTAAGCACCGGAACAGGCAGAACCACCTGCAGTTATTTCATGCCGGGCAACAAATCGGTGATTTTCGCGAGTACGCATAAAACAGTCGACAGCTGCATCGCTGACCCGGATAAGAGTCATGGATACTTGTGGGGTGTGTATGGCAGCTACGAGATATACGAAGCAGATTTGAATGGCAAGATTATTCGTCAGCTTACCGACAATACGTTCTACGATGCAGAGGCTGTGGTTTCTCCAAAGGGTGATAAAATTCTGTTTACGAGCAACAGAAGCGGCGACTTAGAGTTATGGACTATGAATCTGGATGGCAGCGGACTCAAACAAATAACCGATGTGCTCGGGTATGATGGTGGTGCCTTCTTTTCTCCGGATGGCAGCCAGATTATTTTCAGAGCCAGCCGTCCAAAAACAGAGGAGGAAGTTGCAGAATATAAATCTCTCTTAGCAAAGGATTTTGTTAAGCCGACAGCTATGGAAATCTTTGTGTGCAATGCGGATGGCAGTGATTTGCGTCAGATAACGCAGTTAGGTGGTGCTAACTGGGCTCCATTTTTTCATCCATCCGGAAACAAAATTGTATTTAGCAGTAATCATAAAACGAAGCGCGTGCCTTTTAATATCTACATGGTAAATCTGGATGGCACCGGTTTGGAGCAAATTACCTACGATACGATTTTTGATTCATTCCCTATGTTTAGCTACGATGGCAAGCAATTGGTTTTTGCAAGCAACCGCAACAGTGGAGGCACGCATGATACCAATTTATTTGTCGCCGACTGGATAGAATAACCGGTTCGGAAAGGTCATCGGTTTGCTGTAATCCAGACACCAATCCCGGTGTTCCCGGTTTGTTTTTCTGCTCCTGAGCACCGTATCTTCACGGTATGCAAATGCTAATTAAGAATGCCCTAATTGTGAATGAAGGCCGCATTATCAGCGGTGATGTACTCATCAGGGATGAGCGTATTGACCGTGTGGGCGGCACCATACAAACACAGGGCCACGTGCGTGAAATTGATGCCACCGGATTGTATTTAATGCCCGGTATTATTGATGACCAGGTGCATTTCAGAGAACCGGGACTTACCCATAAAGCGGATTTATACACGGAACCGAGAGCCTGTGTTGCAGGCGGTGTTACCTCCTTTATGGATATGCCCAATGTAAATCCTCCAAGTTTAACTCAGGCGTTGTTAGCTGAACGGTATGCGATAGCTGCACAAAAAAGTGTGGCGAATTATTCATTTTATATGGGGGTGAGTAATGATAATGCGGATGAGGTGCTGCGAACCGACCCTAAAAATGTTTGCGGTATTAAAATATTTATGGGTTCATCTACGGGAAATATGCTTGTAGATGATGAAGAAGTACTCACACGCATTTTTAGTCAGGCACCAACATTAATCGCCACACACTGCGAAGATGAATCTACCATATTACACAACCTGGAACAGGCACGTGCTGAATATGGTGACCAGATACCGGTGTATATGCATCCAATTATTCGCAATGAACGCGCCTGTTATTTGTCGTCATCCTATGCAGTTGAACTGGCTCGTAAATACAATACACGTTTACATATTTTACATATCAGCACGGCAGAAGAATTATCCTTGTTTTCAAATGCATTGCCAATTGAACAAAAACGCATAACAGCTGAAGCCTGTGTGCATCATCTTTATTTTGATGCAGATGATTACGCAACTTTAGGTGCACGGATTAAATGGAATCCTGCTGTAAAAGATAAACGACATAAACCGCAAATTTTGCAGGCGGTAGTTGATGATGTGATTGATGTACTAGCCACTGATCACGCGCCACATACACTGGAGGAAAAGGCAAATCACTATGTGAAATGTCCAGGCGGCGCGCCCATGGTGCAGCATAGTTTACAGGTTATGCTGAGCTTCTTTTTTGATGGAAAAATATCCCTGGAAAAAATAGCGCAAAAGATGAGTCACGATGTGGCTGCATGTTTCAGGATTGCAGAACGCGGATATATTCGTGAAGGATATTATGCAGATATGTTTTTACTGGACCTCAACGTCCAACAAACCATCAGTAAAGAGAACATCCTTGCAAAATGCGGCTGGAGCCCGCTGGAAGGCAAAACGATGCGCGGAAGGATTACGCATACATTTGTAAATGGTAATCCGGTATGGGAAAATAATATGGTGCTGGATCAATTTAAGGGCAGCAGACTGACGTTTGACAGATAGTCATATCAGGGCTTAAAATCCATCTTTTTTTCAGCATAAAAAAAGCGCTCATGTGTATTGACACATAAGCGCTGATCAAGTTAATTCCTTTGTTGTAAGGATTATTTCTTCTTTTTATTGTTGTTCTGCTGTTGCGCGTCGCGAATTTGTTGTGATTGCTTCATGGCGTCTTCTAAACGTTTTGCAAAACCTGATTTGGTTTTCTCTGGTTTGGCTTTGTTTTCCTGAATACGACGGTGAATCTCATCATCATTGATAAAGAATTTACGAATAGCCCATTGCTGTGAAAAGGTTACGAGGTTACTCACAAAATAGTAATACGTAAGACCTGCAGGCGAGCTGTTCAGGAAGAAGAAGAAAAATATCGGTGTAATATATTGCACCGTTTTCATCGGTCCTGTTAACTGCGTCGCATTTTGCATGTTCATGCGGATATACATTACAGAACTGATGGTCATGAGTATACAAAATATACTGATGTGATTACCAATTAACGGAATACTGGTTCCCCACTTAATCAGGTCGTCGTAAGAAGACAAGTCGTTGGCCCACAGAAAAGATTCCTGACGTAATTGAATACTTCCGGGGAACATGCGGAATACAGCAATCAGGATAGGCATCGATAAGAGGGTAGGGATACATCCACCCAATGGATTTACACCTGCTTTTCGGAATAATTTTAATTGTTCTTGTCCGAGGCGTGCCTGATCATCTTTATATTTTTCGCGTATTTCGGTCATTTCCGGATTTAACACGCGCATTTTAGCCATCGAATAATAAGAGCTGTAAGTAAGCGGTGTTAAAGCGAGTTTGATAATAATGGTCAATAAAAGAATAATCAAACCATAGCTGTTAATGAATCTGCTCAACCAGTTAAACAGCGGCATGATGGCCCATTTGTTAATCCAGCCAATGAAACCTGAGCCTGTTGGGATAATAGTTTCTAAACCAATATCCAATGCTTTAACCGGCTTATACTCATTTGGCGCCAGGTACCATTGCATAGGGAAACTGAACTGATTTTTTCCGTTGAAATTGATGTATAATTCAGTTGTGCAGTCTTTTACAAAATGTGATGTATCCTCTGCAAACACTTTTATTTTACCGCTTTTCTGGAAATTTTCTTTTGCAATTAAGGTTGCATTGAAAAATTGCTGCTGACAGCTCACCCATTTTACATCCTCTTCAAATTTGAGTTCGCCATTGGTGTTTTTATAATCCACATCACCATCAACCTCACTGAAATATAATTTAGAATACTGACGCTCGTATTTTACATTTTTTTCCTGTTCCTGCATCACGTTGCGCCAGTTCAGAATGATTACAGGATCGCGACCGGGAATAATCTGATCGAAACCCTGCATGTCGAGATCATAGTCAACCAGATAATCCGTTTTGGTCAGGCTATATTTTTGAACAAACTTGGCTCCGTTTGTTGTGAGGATGGAAAAAGTGATGGATTGTCCGTCTTTACTTTTTTCCGGTGTAAAATAGAGTTCTTCGGTGTTAATCATTTTATCACCGTAGAAGAAATTATAATTAAAGCGATTTTCTTTTCCGTTGATTAAATCAAGTGTACCGCCGTGATAATTTGTATAGGATTTGAGTTCAGCTTTAACAATCGTTCCGCCTTTGTTAGTGAACACCAGCTTAATCAGATCGTTTTCTATACTATCCAACCGTTCAGTTCCTGAAGCTACTGACGCAAATGCACCATGTGTTTGCTGTTTTTGCACCTGATTGAGCGAGTCTTGCAATTTAGCAGCTGCTTCAGGGCTTAATGTCTTTGTCACACTGTCGGCTAATTGAATAGCTGTGCCGTTTTGGGCAGGCAGTTCTTTGGGTTTTGACAATTCAGCAATTGAATCTTTAATATGTTCAACACGCTTTATTGAATCTTCGATATGTTGTTTTTTCGCTTGTTCGAGGCGTGCCTCATTGGCAACACGGCTTTGCATAAAAAAGAAGGCAATAATCAAGCCGCCGAGCAACACGAAACCTATGACTGTATTACGATCCATCAGACAGATAAATTGAGGGGCAAAGTTACATCAATTACCTGACGAATAGGGTCAGGCAATATTGTTAGCCCCTATAAAACGGTAAAACGCAGTAAAACCTAGACAGGGCAGGCCTTTTACAGGAATTATCCCTGGTGCTTATAATCCATAGCCGCTTTCACGAAAGCAACGAATAGCGGATGCGGATTTTCGACCGTCGACTTGAGTTCGGGGTGAAACTGTACGCCTATAAACCAAGGGTGGTCTTTTAATTCGACAATTTCTACCAGATTCTGTTGCGGATTAACACCGGCAGCCATCATGCCCTTAGCCTCATAATCTTTGAGGTAGGTATTATTAAATTCATAACGGTGGCGGTGACGTTCGGTAATATTTTGCGACCGGTAAACTTCAAAAGCTTTTGTTTTCTTATACAATCGACAATCGTAAGAACCTAAACGCATAGTACCACCTTTTTCGGTCACATGCTTTTGCTCTTCCATCATGTCAATGACCGGATGTTTGGTATTTGGATTCATCTCTGTCGAATGTGCATCTTTCAATTTAAGCACATTTCGTCCGAATTCAATAACGCAACATTGCATACCCAGACAAATTCCGAAGAATGGAATTTTATGTTCACGCACATATTTGATTGCGGTAATTTTTCCTTCAATACCTCTGTCGCCAAACCCGGGTGCAACTAAAACACCATCTAAATCAGCCAGTTTTTCGGCTACGTTGTTGTCATTGATATGTTCGCTTTGAATACTGATTACCTGCACCTTGCATTCGTTAGCCGCGCCGGCATGAATGAACGATTCCAGAATAGATTTATAGGCATCCTGTAATTCAACATATTTGCCCACAAGCCCTATGCGCACTGAGCTTGTTGGATTTTTAAGCCTGGATAAAAATGCTTTCCAATTGGCTAAATCTGGTTCGTGTTTTTTGGGCAATTTAAGTTTGGCCAGTACAATATCATCCGCACCTTCTTCTAATAAATTGAGGGGAACATCATATATGGTTTTAACATCGGCAGCTTCAATGACAGAGTTGATATTCACATTGCAGAACAGCGCAATTTTTCTGCGCAATTCTTTTGGAAGCGGATGTTCAGTTCGACAAACTAAAATATCTGCTTGTAAGCCGCTCTCCAGTAATAACTTAACACTATGCTGTGTCGGTTTGGTTTTTAATTCGTGCGCTGAATTTAAATAAGGCACCAGTGTTAAATGTATGATGATACATCGGCTGTCACCTAATTTCCATTTTAACTGACGAACTGCCTCTATATAAGGTAGTGATTCAATATCACCAACAGTTCCGCCGATTTCAGTGATTACAATATCATATTCGCCACTTTCACCCAAAACCAACATCCTGCGCTGGATCTCGTCGGTGATATGTGGAATTACCTGAACGGTTTTACCTAAAAATTCACCTTCACGTTCACGGGTAATAACACTCAGGTAAACGGCGCCGGTGGTCACGTTATTCGCCTGAGAAGTTTCAACCCCTAAGAATCTTTCATAATGCCCAAGATCCAAATCGGTTTCTGCACCATCTTCAGTTACATAACATTCGCCATGTTCATATGGGTTGAGCGTACCGGGGTCAACGTTGATGTACGGGTCAAATTTTTGAATGGTAACACGAAATCCTCTGGCCTGTAATAATTTGGCGAGTGAGGCTGAAAAAATCCCCTTTCCGAGTGATGAGGTAACACCTCCCGTAACGAAGATATAGCGAGCTTGATCTTTCTTCATAACGGGCTATAAAGGTAGTCTGCTTTTCCCAAATCTCCATTGCCATAGCCTGAAATGTGCAAATGATGGGTATGTTTGTGGAGAACTTGCAGTTAGTGGCATAACGAGCTTAAACCGGTTGGGTGCCGACTCGCATAAACATAGCTTTCAGCCAAACACATCATATTTCTCTAATTCTCATCGTTTTACCTAAACCCATTACCCGCCATGAACCTGCTTAAAAATTGGTATTTTCTCCTCTTGTTTCCACTGATAAGCGGGTGCGGATTGGCATTATCCTACATATTAAGACCCTGTAAACTTGATATGGATAAGCATGCGGTTAGCGTGTCGTCCTGCGAATTGAACAATGGGGTATATATGGAAGAGCTCATGGTGCATTCATTTCATGAGAACGGGCTACCTGATTCTGCTGAAACCATCGTGCGTGTTGAAGGTTTTGTTTCGGGCAGTGATAACTATCCCGAGAGGCCAGTAAAGCGACTCCGGCTCGATAAACCGCAGGAGCCATACAAGTGGTCGATGGATAGCATGAAATATTACTTGAAAATAAACAGCAATAGCAGACAGCGTACTGTGTATCGGTATATTGCAGGCTCCAATAGTATAGAACAGGTTGAAGGTTTTTTTGGTGTTATAAATCAGGATACTTTTAAAGCATGTCCTCTAACATTTAAACCCGATACCTGGTATTTTGTCCATATTTATGACCCGAGTATTTCTGCCATTTACGTGTATGTCAATAAACAAAACAAATTTGAAGTACATACCATTGAAAGTGGTGTTAGTCCCATCTAAATTTCACAACCATGCATATTAAAAAATCCGTTTTAGTTATTTCACTTTTGATGTCGGTTAATCTCCTGTCGGCACAATTTAAAGAGGTGAAGGCCATTTTGAATTGCTATAATGCATATACTGAGGCGATATTAAATGACCGTGGCGCAGATGCATTGAAACAGGTGGATACGAATACAGTAAATTATTATAATCAGATTGCAGAGTTAGTTAGAACGGCAGATTCTGCAACCGTAACCAATTTATCTTTCTTAGACGAGCTTATGGTGTTGTTAATCAGGCACAGGTCGACACGCGAAGAAATATTGTCATTTACCGGGAGTTCACTTTTTATTTATGCGGTAGATAATGGAATGGTGGGCAAGGAGCAAGTGCAAAATAATTCTATTGGAACGATTACCATAGGCGGCAATGTAGCTACAGCACAGTTAAAGGTAGATGGAACGGCAACACCATTTGCATTTACATTCAGGAAAACTGGAAGAAAAAAATGGGCTTTGGATTTATCAGCGGTTATGAAAGATTCAGAAGCGGCTCTTGAAACAACTATTGCAAATTTGGGAATGACGAAAGAGGATTTTATTATGCAGATGCTGCCGCTGTCAAACGGACAGCCTGTAGATGCCAAAATTTGGCATCCGGTTAAATAAAGGTAATGCCAGACAGAATAGCATGCATTATTGTCGAATACATTTTGCCTGACCGGTCAATCCTGCTTTTGAACGAATACATATTTGGTAAAGTCCCGCACTTAAATCCTCAACCGACAAGTTATATGTCATACCAGTAAACTGCTGAGCGTCAATTAATCGTCCATCAAGTGCATAAACGGTCAGAGTGTATGTATCTGCAACCGGCAGGTTTATCACACAAAAATCTGTTGCCGGATTAGGGGATATGCTGAAGGTTAATGTTGGTGATGCAGCAATTGAATTTGGTGTAATAATTTTTGCCATCCAGGGATCTGCATCTACAGCATCGTCAGGATTATCTGGATTAAGTATAACCGTTACAAAATATAAATCTCCGTTTGCAGAAAGAGATGGTTCACCTATGCCGACTGCATTGCCTTTTAGTATGATAACACGCTCATCACCCCAGCTATCCCAATTTCCCGGGATGGTTTGTCTGGATGCAACAATGTCGAAATTGCGACTATAATACATCCACATTTCTGTGCCGTCGAAATACACCATTGGATGTTCGATATGACCTGCGTCGTTATTAATGGTGGTGATGATTTGGGGTGTCGACCAGCTCACGCCATCATCATCGCTGATACAGTACATGAAATCACGCACACCCGGGTCTATATATTTTTCATACACTAATAACAGACTATCGCTGCCGATTCTGCGCAACATCGGGTTGTCGGCGGTAAACTCATTTGTAAGCGGATTAATCGGAGCAGGTAATCGAACAGCGGTTTCGATATTATCCGGATTAGCCGTGGTGTTATTAATCATCCAGATATCGCTTGCACTGGTAAATAAAAAATGATCGATAAGATTTGGATCAACTGCATTAAAAATTGGATATGGGCCACCTTCGATAGCACCTGGTCTGGCAATATCACTCAGTGTCCAATGATCAAAAGGAACATCCGTGCTTGGTCTTTCGGCATGCAGAATATCTAAATTCATAAAAGTATCGCAGGCAAAAATATTGGTGAGCATATCCATGCCATAATCACCTGCGTAAGGGCGGATAAATTTACCGGAGCCCAAGGTTTCACATATCGGTAAGTCGGGGTTACTCACTAAATAGCCCACCCAGGATAATAAATCAGCCGGTGCATATAAAGTATACAGATGCAATCCGTCAAAGGAGACCTGCAAACCGTCTTCCCAGCCATAATCGGCAAGCGGAAGTGGCTGCGGGGTGTTATAAATAGATGTGTAGGCAGGTGCTAACACGGGTGCGATGCCGGGTTTAATGGCATCCCAGGCGTCTTGTTGCGCTTGCATGGCGGAGATGCAGGACATGCACACACTGAACAAAAGGATTTTTCTGCTAAGCATGA
>ERZ795044.2247-NODE-2247-length-16887-cov-4.859197_pt1 | contig 16887 bp, 15 predicted proteins | sample MGYA00375128_ERZ795044 | MGnify/ENA primary metagenome ERZ795044 (study PRJEB30173, sample SAMN05720213) | anaerobic digester metagenome | isolation source: active sludge of municipal wastewater-treating anaerobic digesters | place: USA | collected 2014-12-22 ... | reverse complement strand
GTTTGGGTGTGGATGGGCGGCTTGCCGCAGCGGCCCTTTTGCCTTTCCCATTGATGGCGCTGGCGTTTTGGCGCATCTCCAACCACATCCACCAGGCTTCGCGCGATTCGCTGGATGCGTTTGGCAAGCTCAACGACCATGTGCAGGAAACACTGACCGGCGTTCGTACCCTGCGCGCTTTGGGGCTTGAAGGTCGCAGCGCCACGCGCTTTTCCGAATTGGCAGAGGCCGCAGCGAGCGCCAGCCTGCGTGCCCAGCGTTGGGAGGCGGCTTTTGAGCCCGCAGTGGGCATCACCCTGGTCAGCGCCACTGCATTGACACTTGGGCTGGGCGGCTATCTGGTCTGGCACGACGAATTGACCATTGGCGCGTTGACCGCGTTCAGCATGTACCTGGGGCAACTGATCTGGCCCATGTTTGCAGCGGGTTGGGTGCTGGCGTTGCTGGAGCGCGGTCGTGCTGCCTGGGGGCGGCTGCAGCCCACGCTGGACGCACCCCTGTCGGTGGACGACCATGGTGACCTGGCGACTGTGGTTCCCGGCGAGCTGGCGTTTCACGATGTCCATTTTTCCTACCCCGGGCATACAGCGCTTGCGCTTTGCGGCTTTGGCTTGACTTTGCCCGCTGGCCAAACACTGGGCCTGGTGGGCGCAACTGGCGCTGGCAAGTCCACCGTGTTGCGTCTAATCTTGCGGCAGTATGCCGCGCAGTCCGGCACCACGACCTGGGGCGCCAAGCCGCTGCACGACTACCAGCTTGACGCGTTGAACCGTGCCATCAGTTGGGTGCCGCAGGAGCCTTTCTTGTTCTCTGCGTCGATTGCGGAAAATATTGCCCTGGCCAAGGCGGATGCCTCCCGCGCGGAGATAGAGCAGGCGGCACGTCTGGCCTCCATCCATGACGACATCGTGCGCATGCCCCAGGGCTATGACACTCCGGTGGGCGAAAAAGGCATTGCCCTGTCGGGTGGCCAGCGCCAGCGTGTGGCCATTGCACGAGCCATGCTGACCGATGCGCCGCTGCTGTTGCTCGACGATGCGCTTTCGGCGGTGGACACGCAAACTGAAACCGACATCCTGCACCACCTGCGCGGCGCACGCGCCGGCCGCACGGCGCTCATCGTCAGCCACCGACTGAGCGCGGTGATGGATGCCGACCATATTCTGGTTCTCAAGGGTGGCCAGGTCAGCGAGCAGGGCGACCACGCCAGCCTGCTGGCTTTGAATGGCTGGTACGCCACCCAGTGGCGATATCAACAGCTGGAGGCAAGCCTCGATGCAGCCTGATAGCAGCCCAGAATCGGTCCAAGGGCAAAAGGCACCGCCTGTTGTGCAGGCTGGCGGCACGCGTCGTGCCATTGCGCTGCTGTTGCATGCGGCGGCGCCCGAACGGCGTCATCTGTTGCTGGGCGGTGCATGGCTGGTGGTGGCGGCCTTGCTGGAAGCACTGGGGCCACTGCTTGGCAAATACTTTATCGACCACTACCTGTTGCCCCGCAAACTGGTGTTACAGGATATGGGTCTGTTTCTGGGCGCACTGGTGTTGACTGGTTGCTGTGCCAGCGTTTTGCGCTACGCCCAGTTGAGCCGGTTGTCAGGGGTTGCCATGCGATCGGTTCGGCGCTTGCGTGAAGAGGTCTATGGCCATGTGCTGCGACTGCCCATGGCGTTCTTTGACAAGGCCATTACCGGGCAATTGGTCAGCCGTGTGACCAACGATACCGAGCAGGTGAAAAGCCTCTATGTGCAGGTGCTGTTTGTCATGCTCGACAGCAGTATCGTGGTGCTGGGTGCACTGGGCGCCATGGCCTGGCTGGACTGGCGCCTGATGCTGATCGTGCTCACGCTGCTGCCTGCGGTGGTGATCATTGTGTGGTTCTACCAGCGCTGGAGTGCACCTGCGGTGGCCCGTGCCCGTCAAAAACGCAGCGACATCAACGCGCAGATGTCAGAGTCCATCGCCGGCATGGCGGTGCTACAGGCCAGCAATGCCCAGCAGCGTTTTCGCGAGCGTTTTGACAAGACGAACGGCCAGCATCTGGACGCCCGCATGGCCGAAATGCGGGCCAATGCCTGGCTGCTTCGCCCCATGCTGGACCTGATCAATGTGGTGCTGCTGGTGGTGGTGATCCACAGCTTTGGGCAACGCGCGCTCAGCGCCCTGGAGATCGGGGTGCTGTACGCCTTTGTCAGCTACATCGGCCGCGTGGTGGACCCGCTGATTCAGATTACCCTGCAATTTGGGCAACTGCAACAGGCGGTGGTGGCCGCCGCACGGGTGGACGCCCTGCTGCAAGAGAGTCGGCCGGTGGCCATGGTCGGCCCGGAGCGCATCGCCTCTGGCGCCATTCGGATTGAGCGGGTGCAGTTTGGCTACGATCCGGCCACCACGGTGCTCCACGATTTGTCGCTGGATATTCCCGCGGGGGGCTTCTACGGTCTGGTGGGTCACACGGGCAGTGGCAAGTCCACGCTGCTTTCGTTGCTGTTGCGCTTCTACAAGGCGCAGTCGGGCAGCATCACGCTCGATGGGGTGGAGCTTTCGCGCTTTAGCGATGAACACTTTCGTGCCGATGTGGGACTGGTGCCGCAAGACCCCTTTCTTCTGGCCAGCAGCGTGCGTGACAACATCGCCATGGGGCGAGAGCTGAGTCAGCCTGAAATCGAAGCTGCAGCGCGATCGGCGCATTGCCACGACTTTATCGTTCTGCTGGAGCAGGGCTACGACACCCTACTGGGCGAAGGGGGTGCACGCCTGTCAGTCGGGCAAAAGCAGTTGATTGCCATTGCACGCGCGTTGGCAGGTCAACCACGCATTTTGTTTCTGGATGAGGCCACAGCGCACATCGATTCCGAGACCGAGCAGATTGTGCAAGTGGCTCTGGCCGAACTGCGCGGGCGGGTGACTGTGGTTGCCATCGCGCACCGCCTGTCCACCATCCGTGCTGCCGATTGCATTGTGGTGCTGAACCATGGGCGCATTCATGAGCAGGGTACGCACGAGACCCTGATGGCGTTGGACCAGGGCATTTACCAGCGGCTGTATTTGCTACAGCAACTGGGGGACTAGCCGATTTATTTCGCGGTCTGGCCGTCGTGCTTCTGGGCGCGAATGGCTTTGCTGTTACGGTGGGCTTCACGCTGCAATTTGCGGCGCTCGGCGGGTGTTACCGTGCCGTCAGCCTTGGCCGCAGTTTCATTGGCCACAAGCTTGGCCTCCCGTTTTTGCAGTCGGTTGGTTTCCTTGGCATTGAGTTGTCCGGATGCCACACCCTGGTCAATGCGCTGCTGCTGGTTGGCCTCGCGCTTGTCCAGTTTGGGTGTTGCGGGTTGTGCCATTGCCAAGCCAGCCAGGGTGAGGGTCAGCGCGGTAACCAGTGTCTTCAGCTTCATACAAAACTCCAGTGTGTTGGGTGCATGGAACAATTCCATGTGCGTACAACGCGTGTTACCCCGCCATCCGTTGACGGGCAAAACCTTGCAGTGTGTGAAATTGTGTAAATCAGCTCCGTGGCTCGCTCCACAGCTTGCCGCCTGTGGCCCAGTTTTCGCGCTTCACATCGGTGATCAGGATGTCTACCGATTCGGGTGAACCGCCCAGCACCTCCACTGTGACGCGGGTGATTTCTTCGACCAGTTTCTTCTTCTGTTCAACGGTTCGGCCTTCAAGCATTTCAATGCGGTAGGTGGGCATGGGGACTCCTTTGGGTTGCGATTAGCGGGCTGTCTTGGTAGGGGTTCAGTTGGGGCTTGCGGCGGACGCGCAGCGCTCGCACACGCAGGCCAGCCGCTGCGCTGCAGGCGGAATGCGTGCCAGCAAACTCGCGTCAAAAGTCGCAGTGGTGCACCAGCAAGGTCCTTGGAGCACACCCGTTTCCCGCTCCACTTCGTTGGCGCACTGGTTGGATTGGCCGCACAGGGGGCATAGGCGCGGGTCGACGGCGGTTCGATCTGGGGCGGGGGCTGGCATGTGGGGTGGATGGATCAGGCGTTGCAGATGCAGCAGTTTAGACTGCGGGGGTTTGTTCCTCTGTACCGTTTGCACTTGCACTCCACGTCATCCATTTTTGCTGCTCCTCCAAAAGTTCGGCTCCTGCTGATGTTGGCCTGTGCGCTGCACTTTACGCTCGGTGCAAGCCTGGGGTTGTCGGTGGACGAGGCGCATTACGCGCTGTATGCCGCCCACCCCGACTGGAGCTATTTTGACCATCCGCCGCTGGTGGGGTGGTCGCAGTGGCCGCTCGTCGTGCTGAACGCGCCCACCTGGTTGCTGCGGCTGATTCCGGAGCTGTTGTGGCTTAGCACCGCCGTGTTGGTGCATGCAGTGGCCGAGCGCCTGGCCACCAACCGCAATGGGCAGGCCGGTTTTTGGGCCGTGCTGACCCTGTCACTGGCACCACTGCTGCATATCTTGGGCATAGGCCTGTTGCCCGACACGCTGCTGGTGTTCTGGACGGTGCTGATCCTGTGGCTGACCTTGAACCTGATGGATGCCCAGACGGTGCAGCGCCCCGGACCGTGGCTCGCAATGGGGGTGGCGCTGGGTCTGGCGGGTTTGAGTAAATACACAGCCATTCTGGAGGTGCCCGCTGTGGCGGTGTGCCTGCTGGCAGCGCACGGCTGGCGGGTGCTGGGCAACCGCTGGCTGTGGATGGCCTTGGCCGTTGCGCTGGTGCTGGTCATGCCGGTGGCGTACTGGAACCACGCCAATCACTGGATTTCATTCACCTACCAGGCCAAGCACGGCGCGGGTGGCGGCTGGCAGGCAACGCAGGTGCTGCAGTTTTTGGTGTTGCAATTGCTGGTGTTCGGGCCCCTGTTGCTGTGGGGCCTGGCGGGTGCACACCACAGTGCAGCAGTCGGCGCGCGGGCTATTGTTTTGTTCTTTGTCGTGCCGTTTGCGGTACTGGCAGTGCTGTCGGGTGGTGGAACGAGTCTGCCGCACTGGACCGCGCCCGCCTGGGTTGCCCTGGCGCCATTTGCAGGGATTGGGCTGGCCCGCGCCTGGAGCGGGGGGCGTCGCTGGGCAATTGGCTTGATTGCGGTGGCGCAAGGTTTGCTGTGTGTGATTGCGCTGGGGTTGATGCTCACGGGGGGCTATCCACTGATGACCAATGCGAGTGGCCAAGGCAATGGCACTGCACCTTCCAACCCGTTTGCCGACCTGCATGGCTGGGCGCAGGCCGGTGCCCAAGCGCGCGCGCTGGCCGCGCAACAGGGACTGACCAGCGTGTCGGTGCAGAACTGGACCTTGGCCAGCCGCCTGGGCTGGTATGCAAGGCCGCTGCCGGTGCATGTGCTGGAAGACCGGTTTGATCAGTTTGATCTGTGGGCGGGTGACCTGCCAGCGGGTGCCAGCACCCTGTTGGTGGATTGGTCCCAATTGGGCTACACCGTGCCGCTGGGTGAGCATGGTTTTGCCGAGTGCAAGCTTTTGGAATCGCAGGACGTGTTGCGTCTGGGCCGTGTCAATTCCAGCTTCCGGTTTTACGCCTGCCATGGCTGGTCCGGGCTGCCACAACCGCGTTTGGCGGGAGCTCCGTGATGCCGGTAGCACCCATTTCCTTGCGCTGGTGGCTGTTGCCGCTGGTGTTGTTCGCCGCCAGCGCGCCACTGTGGCTACACCGCTTCGAGCCCGCTACTTTTGTCTACCTCAACGCCCTGTGTGCCGGCGTTGCTGCACCGGTGTGGACCGGGCTGTCGCTGTTGGGCAATGCCTGGGGCGTTTTGGGGGTGACTGCGCCGCTGCTGGTGCTGGCGCCCCGGTTGATGTGGGCCTGGTTGTGCGCCGCGCCATTTGCCATTGTGTTTGCCCGGGTGGGCAAGGGGCTGATCGTCAGCCCGCGTCCGGCTGCCGAGGTGGACAACGCCCAGATGCGCATCGTAGGCGAGGCGCTGCACAACGTCTCTATGCCATCGGGCCACACGCTGACCGCGTTTGCGGTGGCATCGGCCATTTACTTCGCGCTGCCCCTAACGGGCCGCACGCGGCATGTGTGGCTGTTTGCGCTGGCAGCCGCTGCGGGCTTGTCCCGCATTGCCGTGGGTGCACACTGGCCGGGGGATGTGGCCGTGGGTGCGAGCCTGGGGCTGCTGGCGGGCATGCTGGGCGTGCAACTGCTGGCGCGCATGGATGTGAAGCATCTGCAGCCGACCGCCTGGAGTTTGCGGCTGGTGGCCCTACTATTGGGTGTGACCGCGTTCACGCTGTGGACGGAAGCGCAGGACTTTGATGAGAACCAGCCGGTGCAATACTTGCTGGCCGTATTGGTCGTGGTTTCGCTTGGGTTCTTTGGGAAACAGAATCTGGCTAGCAAACGATAGCGCTATTACTCTGATAGCTGTTTGTGCTTATTCCACGAGGGTTTAGGTCAGATTCAGCTATCAAAGTTGTGGCAGATACTTATCCAGCAGTTCCTGCACCGCATCCGCTTGCAACACATCCCTGCGGCGCTTGAGGGCTTCGCGGTCAGATTGGTTGGCCATCCATCGCTTGAACGCCACAAACGTGGCCGGGTGCACCGTGTTCATGCGAGCCATGGAGCCATTCGTTGCTACGATGACGGCGGAAAAGCCGGGCGAGTCCAGCAGTACGTTGGCGCGACGCGCTTGAACAACCCAAAAATCATCGTCGTCGTCGCTAAGTTTGATGGGGTGCGGGTCGTCGCCTGCACGCTCGCGGCGAATGATGTCCACCTCAAAGCCATCTTTATTGACGGCGGTGTATTTCTGGCTTTTGCGGATGCGGAATGTGCTGTCTACCTTCTTCAGCACGCCCAGCATGGAACTGTCTAACTTGGCAAGTTGGGTTGAGAAGAGGATGCGTTTTCGTGTGTCCCACAGCAGGTCCATATCGCGCGTGGCCAGCGTGTCCGACTCCACCCGCACGCCGGCGATGGCCTCGTAGGCGTACAGCGCATGGGTGCCGACCACGCGGAAGTGCGGGCTTAGTTGGGTGCTGGCCAGACGGTTCAAAAGTGCCACCACCAATGGGTCCACCCGGCCCACGCGCAGGGCGCGGTTCAGGCGTTGGTGTTGCTCCAGCGCGGTCTTGAGACCGGACTGGCGCTCTGTACTTTCGCGTTTGCGCCGGCTGAAGCGTTCAAAAATTGCCTCGTTCTCAGGTGTGCGTGATCCCAGGCTGGTTTCTGCTCCAGCGGGTGTGGTGCGCACCAGGTATTTGGACTCAGGTGATGATGCTGGACCTGCATGCCAGTACATGCCGCCGCGCACTTGGGCTGCCTCTTCATGGGCTTCTTCCAAGGCCTCAAACGTAGCAATAGCATCGATGTACTGGCGGGCGACGGCGGCGCTAATTTCCTGCATTTCGGTATATTAATCAATATTTAACATACTTACCGTAAAACATTACAAATCAATAACTTGTATAAAATTTGTTTCGTCTATTTTCGTAAAGAGCTCATGCGTCACATCGATATTGTGTGCAATAGGCTGGTATCCAGAATGATTTGTAGCGTGCGGCAAACCTATAGCCCGCGTGCCCAGTCCGGGCGCAGGCGCGCAGACTGTGGGCTTTCGATGGCGTGGCGCACTTCTCTCAGCAACCGGTCTTTCTCTGCGCCCAGCGTGCCTTTGAGCACCAGCCAGTTGGAGGCATGGTCGCTGCGAAACACCGTGCGTTTGAGCTCCAGCCCTTGCAGCAATTGCTCCACCTCGGCGAACAGCGCCGCCTGGCTCAGTGGTTCCCATTGTGGGAAACCAGCCCTGAATCGCTCCTCACCCTGTGGAAAACTCACTACCAGTGTGGCCAGAAACTCGGGCTGGGTCTGGTTGGCCAGGCGGGCCGAGTTGGCCGCGTGCTGTTGGGTCAACACCGTGCCTCCCAAACCATTGAGCAGCATGACCGACCGTGTGATGCCCGCTTCGCCCAACTTGTCCAGCGCCTCTCGTGTGGACTCAAAGGTTTCGCCCTTGTTCACGGCCTGCAACACCGCGTCATCGCCCGATTCCGCGCCCACATAGGCCAGTGACAGTCCGGCCGAACGCAGCTCGCGCAGGTCATCGACCGACTTGTTGCGCACATTGCGCGGTAGGCAATAACTGGAGATGCGCCGTACCGCAGGCATGTGGGTTTGTATGGCCGTCAGAATGGTCATCAGCCGCCGCGTGGACAGGGCAAAGGCGTCCCCGTCACCCAAAAAAACGCGCTGGATCTGGTCAGGGTATTCGGCGGCGCACCGGGCAATGGAGTCCAGCGCTTCCTGCTCGTCACGCACCGCAAATTTCTTTTGCGGCGCGGTGTACATCTCGCAATAGGTGCACTGGTTCCAGGAGCAGCCGTTGGTGACTGGCAGGATGAGCGATTGCGCCTCGCTGGGCGGGCGGAACACCGGGTTGATGTAGCGAATGGGTAGGGTGTCGTACATGGGTCAATTCTGCTTTTTCTGCGCCAGCCGCAAGGCCAGTTCACTCAATGCGGTGTAGGCCGCGCCGGTCGGGGCGTCCCAAGCAGCAACTGCGGTGCCCTGGCGCGCGATGGCAGCCGTGTCACCCCGTGCGGCAGGGCCAGTGAGTGCGGACTTGGGCCCCAGCGCGGTGATATTGGCCACGGCATTGCGCAACAAAGATTCGCGCAAGTGCGTGATGAGTTCAGTTGGCATGCCGGTTGCGTACCACAGATCTTCGGCGGTGGACTGCAGCACCGGCAGAAAGTTGGTGGCGAATACTGCCGCTGCGTGGTAGAGCAATTTGTCACAACTGGCGATGTCAAAGCAGCGCGCGCCAATGGCGGTGAGGGCCGGGCGCAGGGTATCGCGGGCAACCGCGTCGCCCTCCAGCGCGCAGGGGGTGCCGGGGAACTGTTGCAGGGCTGCGTGCACCGAGGCAAAGCTCAGAATGCAGTGTGCGCTGGCCGTTCGCCAGCCCAAAGCGGCCAGGGGCGCCAGCAGGTCTGCGCTGTGCGCGCCGCTGCAATGGAAGACGATGGGTGCTGCGCCGGTGACGCTGCTTTCGGAAAAAAACCGCTCCGCCAGGGATTGGGCGCAACCGGCAATCTGCGCATCTGGTACCGCCAGCATCCATACGTCGGCATTGCGCATGTCCTGCAATGACCCCACCGGGTTGCCTGCCCCTATGACAGCACACGCCGTTTGCGCGCTGGCCATCGACGTGGTCAGTACATCCTGAACGGCAAAGGTGCCGTGGCGCTGCCAGAGCCTAGCAAGCGTCTGGGCGACGCGCCCGGCGCCGATCAGGTTCAGTGTGGGCAGGCTAGACAACCAGCGGCTCCTCCTGCATCGCCTCCACCTGCTCCTCCAGCATTTGCACCTGGCCTTGCCAGTAGTCGCTGGAGCCAAACCACGGGAAGTTGACCGGGAAGGTGGGGTCGTCCCAGCGGCGGGCCAGCCAGGCGCTGTAGTGGATCAGGCGCAGGGTGCGCAGCGGTTCGATCAGCGCCAGTTCGCTGCGGTCAAAGTCGCGGAACTGCTCGTAGCCGTCCACCAGCATGCCGAGCTGGCGGGTGCGCTGGCTGCGGTCGCCGCTGAGCAGCATCCACAGGTCTTGCACGGCGGGGCCGGATCGTGCATCGTCCAGGTCCACAAAGTGCGGGCCGGGTCCGGCGGCCAGGGCGGCATCCGCGGGTGTCCACAAAATGTTGCCGGGATGGCAGTCGCCGTGCAGGCGCAGAATGCGGATGCCCGACAATTCAGAGTCTTTTGTGCCGCTAGCCCTTGTCAATGCTGCGTAACCAGCTACCAAATCAATAGCATTCGTGCAAACCCTTGTCCATGCGGACTGCACATCCAGCGGCACCTTGTCGTGCTCCAGCAGCCATTGCATGGACTCCACGCCAAAGCTCTGCACATCCAGGCGCGGGCGGCTGGCAAATGGCTTGCTGGCACCCACCGTGTGGATGCGCGCCAGAAAACGGCCAATCCACTCCAGCACTTCGCCATCGTCCAGTTCGGGCGGTCGGCCGCCCCGGCGCGGGCTGACGCTGAAGGTGAAGCCGCCAAAGTGGTGAAGCGTGGAGGGCGGCCCGGCGGCGACTTGGTCTTGCAGTTTCAGCGGCCCAATGGCTGGAATTTCGGCCGCCATCAGCTCGGCGGCAAAGTCGTGCTCTTCCTGTATTTGCGCATCGCTCCAGCGCTCTGGCCGGTAAAACTTGGCAACCACGGCGCTGCCGTCTTCCAGTTGAACTTGGTAGACGCGGTTCTCATACGAAGACAAGGCGGTCAGGCGGCCGTCGCCGCGCAGGCCCACGCTGTCCAGCGCGTCCAGTACGGCGTCGGGGGTGAGCGACTCAAAGGCGTGGGCCATTCAGTCCTTTTTCTTCTGGTTGCCAGGAGTGAACAACAGGGACACCCCCACCGCGATCAAAATCACCGGCCACCAAGTCTTGAGCAGTTCAGCCAGGCTGATGTTGATGAGGCCCAGATTGGTCAGCAGGAAAAATACACCAAACGCTATCAGCACGATGGCTGCCACATTGCCCTTCATGGTGGACCCTTCTGTCGAAAATGTTGGAAGGGGGCATTGTCGCAAGGATTGCGTTGTCAGGATTCCAGCGGGGATTGCCCCGCATCCGTTCTTTAGCTGCTGGCCATAGAGCGGTTTATGCCGCGATTGCCCCGCATCTCAACAGCAGGCGCTATTTCCTGCAAAATGGCCCGCTGCACTAAGTTCAAGAGTGATTTCAGGAGATTCAAAAGGATGCTTGGCGCGCTTTCCATTCAATTGGGCTTATATGCCGTAGCCTGGGTCTTGATGGGCGTTGCATTTCGCCTTGCGCGCCAGGCGGTAGTGTCATGGTCATTGGCTTGGGCCTTGCTGAGCCTGGTCACTTTCTGGCTATCCCACCCGGAACTGGCCGCCCTGCCCGGCACGCCGGAAGCCGTTAATCTCGTGGTGGTGTCTGCGTTTGCACTGTTGCTGTGGGGTACCGTCAAAGTCACGCAGATGCCCATCTCATCGCTGGCGCTGTGGACGCCTTTGGCGGGTGCGGTACTGATTGATGTGCTGCGACTGGTCTGGATCCAAGAGACCGCCATGCTGCGCTGGGTTTTGTTTGCCGCGTGTCTTGCGATGCAGATGTACCACATTGCGGCACGGCTCGCGGGGTCACTGAAAAAGATCGGCTTTGCACGACTCGCCGTGTTGGCTTGGTCGCCGCCATTGTTGGTGGCGCTGTTTTTCGTGCTGCGCGCCATTTTGCTGGCGATGCGCCCGGTTGAAGCAGGTACCGCGTTCACTGGAGCGACACAATCGGATCAAACGGGCGTTGCGATGTTTTTTGTCGCACTCGGCGCCTTCAACTTTGCAAAGGCCAGCTTTGTGATCGGCCTGATGGCACAGCGCATGCGCGAGCTCTCGCACACCGATCAATTGACCAAACTCGCCAACCGCCGATCTCTGATGCATGAACTGGAGCGCGAAGACGCGCGGTACCGACGTACAGGACGCGCATTTACCTTGGTAATCTTGGATGTGGACCACTTCAAAAAGGTCAATGACCAGTATGGGCATTTGGTGGGAGATCAAGTGTTGCGCGCAGTTTCGTCTCAAATGATTCGCGAGATCCGGTCCAGTGACCTGCTGGCGCGCTACGGTGGCGAGGAGTTCCTGCTGCTCATGCCGGAAACAGGGGTTGAGGCGGCACAGCAAATGGCCGAGCGCATCCGCACGCATATCATGGCCACGCCGGTGCACACCGACCAAGGGGACATCCAAATCACGATCAGCGGCGGAGTTGCGGAGGCCCTCGATCCCCATGCCAACTTTGATTCGGTTATCAGCCGGGCCGACGATGCGCTCTACCGGGCCAAGCGGGAGGGGCGCAATCGAATCGTCGTGGCGGGGCCAGTGGCGTCGACCGAACTGAATGTGAGTCATGGGTAGTCCGAGTCAGGTGACTCCACTGCTGGCTTTGAATCTCTAAAACGGAACATCGTTGTCGGCGTAAGGTTTGCGCACTCTGACGGTTTCTGAGCCGGAGTCCGAGTAGCCACCTGCCTGGGGTACGGAGTCGTTGGCACTGGCAGCTTCGCCTTCAGATGAGTCGTCCCCCAGCAAACCGAACGGCAGTGACTGCTTGACCAGAATGATGGTGCAGGGTGCATCCATGGCAACCTTGATGGGCACGGTGGCCACAAAGCGCTGGGTTTTCAGGCCGTGGGTGGCGGCACCCATCACGATCACGCTCACGTTGTTGCCACGCGCATAGTCCAGCAGACCTTGCGCCACATCGCTGGTCTCCAGTACATGGAATGAGGTCTGGTGGCCCGGGTGGTCCAGCGGTTGTGCCCACTGGCGCAGCATGGTCAGGTAGCGTCGGTGCACATTGGTTTCACTCTTAGATTCGTCGGAGGAGCTGGTCAAGCCCGATGAGATCACGGTCACACAGGCCAGGCGTGCGCCGGGGCGGGTGCCCAGGGAGCGTGCGACGGCTTGGCGCAACGAATACAGGGTGGCATCCGTTACATCGACATGCGGTACCGCCACCATCACGATGGGTACTTCGTCAATTTGCTGTGAAGCCATTGGGCTGGGCTTGTAATGCATGCCCGCTGCCTTCAGCCAGCGTTTGAAGTGGGTACAGAACTTTGTGCCGGTGACGTTGTTGCCACGCTCGGTGACGGTAACCTGCTCCGGGTGGGAAAGGTCAAACGCAAGGTGCGCGGCTGACGGATAGCGGTGCGCTGCTTCCGGCTCCAGGCAGCGCATCACCACCTCCTGCAGCCAGGCGGGCAGTTCGGGCTTGGTCTTGCGTGGCGGAATCGGGTCCACCCAGAGGCGCTGGCGCAGGCCGGCAGCGGTTTGCGGTGCGCCAAACGGCAGGTGACCGGTGCACAGCTGGTACAGCATCACGCCCACAGCAAAGATGTCGCTGCGCGGGTCACCGCGCACACCCACCACTTGCTCGGGTGCAATCCATGCGGGCGAGCCCACGGCTTTGCGCAATTGCTCTGCCAGCAGATCGGGGTAGTGCGCATGGCACGACAGACCAAAGTCCAGCAGCAAAGCAGTGCCATCACCCCGAAACAGCACGTTGGCGGGTTTCAAGTCCAGGTGCACCGTGTTTTGCTGATGCAGGGCGTGCAGGGCGCGGGCCATGGATGTGCCCAGCCAGACAATCTGCTCAACGCTGGGTTTTGCGTCGGCATCCAGCCAATGCTCCAGCGTTTCGCCGGTGACATATTCCATGACCAGGTAGGGCACGCGGTCCAGATCGCCGGCTGCGACAAAGCGCGGCACATGGCGGCCTTGTAGCACCTGCATGATCTGGCATTCGATCTCGAAGCTGACGATGTTTTCCGCACCGTCTCCCGCAGTCATGCGCGGAATCTTCATGGCCATGGCAAAGCCGGGGTCACGCTGGCCGTCGGAGTAGTGCACACGGTAGATGTGGGCCATGCCGCCAGAGTGGATGCATTCTTCGATGGTGAAGCCGTCGAGCTCGGCTCCGGGGTCCAGCAATTTCATCGTCCGCTCTCCAGGCGATCAGCAAAGAATTCGGGCAAACCGGCGCGGCGAATGGCGCTGGCCGCAGCAAAGGTGTCATAGGCTACGCGGTGAAACGTCAGCTGCGAGCGGTCGGTGTCAAAGAGGCAGTACATGGCCTGCGTGTTGCCGTCACGCGGTTGCCCCACCGAACCGACCGTGCCCAGCCACTGGCGGTGCTTGGGTACCGGTACTGCGATGCCCGGCTGTGGGGTGAAGGCCATAAGACCATCACCTGCGCCACGGTAGTACAGGGTTTGCATGTGCACATGGCCGCCAAAAACGTAGCGCACGTCCGGCCACTCGGTGGCGGCATCCAGGCTCGCCTTGGCTGCACGCTGGTCGTACACGTAGCGCCACAGGTGGGGCTCGTTCAGGCTGGCATGCACAAAGAGGGTGTTGTCGAGCTGAAGCGTCAGCGGCAGTGCATCGATCCAGGCGCGTTGTTCTGCGCTGAGCTGGCTGTGAGTCCATGCGGCGGTCGAGTCGCCCACCGTTTTGATCTCGCCGGGTGGGGCTACCGCCATGGCGTCATGGTTGCCTTGCAGCACCATCGCCCCTTCTTCGGTGAGTAGCTGGATGCGATCCACCACGGGGCAGGGGTCGGCGCCGTAGCCCACCATATCTCCCAGAAAAACGAAGCGCTGCGCTTTTTGCGCACGGGCATGGGCCAGGCAGGCGTCCAGTGCCTGAATATTGGCGTGGATGTCGGACAGTAGGGCAAGTCGCAAGGGGGTCTCCTGTTGTTTTTATGGGGGCCGCCCTCCATCATGCCGCATCTGTCTGACGGCAACTTTGCAACGAAGGAATTCGCCGCCGGGCCGCCCCAAGGCGAATGAGCCCCCTTGGGGGGGGCAGCGACCCGCGCAGCGGTAAAGCGTGAGGGACTAAAGCGACAAAATGTGCCCCAACCGCGGGTCGCCTTTGCCGCCCAGCACCTGCTGGTAGGCCTGCTGCACTGCAGCAGGTCCGCTGTGATGCTCCACCTTAAGCCAGGGAGCCTGTGGGTTGGACACGGTGCCAACAAAGGCTTGCCAGGATTGCACCAGGCGCTGGCCCAGGGCCTGAGGCCCCCACTCGGCGCTGCGCTTCTTGATTTGTGCCGGTGCAAAGAACAAGGTGGCTTTGGGACCGGGAATGTCTTTGCCGCCACCCATGTCGCTCACGTGGGTGGCACCAATGGAGCTGCTGAACTTCAGGCCCCTGCAATGCGTGTGCACGGCCTTGCGAAATGCGGCGTTGCCGGCAAAGTCCACGTAGATGCAAGGCGCGTTTGGCGCAATCTGGTCGAGCTGGTCGTAGGTCAACACCCGGTGGTAGCAACCCAGGCTCTCGCAAAACGCCACATTGCCGGGCGAGGTCAGCCCCACCACTTCAATACCCTTGCGCTGCGCCAGCTGGAACGCGGTGCCGTAAGCCGTCTTGCTGGAGGCGCTGGACAACAGCATCAGACCGGGTTGAGCCGGGTCGCTGGTTGCGCCAAAGAAATCGTTGTCGTCCAGGAAGTCGTCAATCAGCCAGGAGGTGATGAACAGTGGGCGCAACAGGGCCTCCACGTCTTCCGATTCGGCGGTGTAGAACGGGTCGACTGCACAGCGCGTGTACTGGTTGTAGACGCTGTGCAATTGGGCGCGGTGGGGTGCGGCGTCGAAGAATGCACCGGCTGATACTTTGACGGGCGTCAAGTCCACTGCGTTGGCCATCGGAAAGTAGCCATACAGGCGCTCGCCCACCGCCACCTCCGGGTGGCGGGATTCCTGCACCGAGCCAAAGCCCCATACCGGAATGCGGCCCCAGGCGAAGCCGTCGCCCACATCGCCCACGGGGTAAAACTGCCAGTACTGCATGGCGTCTCCCATGGCCGCATAGGTGATGTTGTTGGAGGTCAGCGCAAAGCGGTTGATGGTCACGCGCACCTGGCCATCGGGCAATGGCGTGGGTGCAACTGTGTGCAATCGGGTCGTGGCGAGCTGGTCTTTGCGCACCAACAGGTCGGTGATGGGTGTCTGGGTGGAGGTTGCAGTGTTCATGCGCGCACCTTAATGCAAAGCACAGCCGGCATCAACCAGGCCGGGCCGCGTGCGTGACAGGCAGGGCGGCCCTACATCTGCTTGAACAGGTGGGAGAACGGCCGACTCACCGCCAGGTTTTCAGGTCGGCCCTTGATCTTGACCGAGGCCTGGCCGCGAAAATCCCGCGTCACGCTCTCTATGGCTTTGGCGTTGACGATGGTGGAGCGGTGGATCTGCCAGAAGGCGTTTTCGTCCAGCCCGTCCACAATCTCCTTGATGGGCGTGCGGATCAGTGCATCCATGTCTCTGGTGGCTACCAGGGTGTACTTTTCATCCGACTGGAAAAACAGCACATCGTCGATGGCAATCAGGCGCAGCTGGTTGCCCACGCTGGCCTTGATCCACTGTAGGCGTTCTGCCGCCGGGCGCAGGCGTGCCGACAGTTGTGCCACGAGCGCATCCAGGTCCTGCGCGGGGGTGGGAACGGTGGCCAGCCGCTCCTGGAGCCGGTCCACCGTGGTCTGCAGCCGCTCGTCGGAATAAGGCTTGAGAACATAGTCCACTGCGTTGGCCTCGAAGGCCTGCACGGCGTAGTGGTCAAAGGCCGTGACGAAGACGATATGGGTGCGCATGGCACCGTTGGCAGCCAGGCTGCGGGCCACGTCGATGCCGGTCATCTCCGGCATCTGGATATCGAGAAACGCCAGGTTGGGGCGGTGCGTTTCAATCGCCTCCAGTGCAGCCTCGCCGTCGCTCACATCGGCCACGATGGTCAAGGCGGGCCACAGCTTGGCGAGCTTGGCCTTGAGCTGGGCCCGCAAAATGGGTTCGTCTTCGGCGATGACGGCGGTGATGGGCATGGCGCGATTGTGCTACGGACGCCTGCGGTTTTTCACCACCCACCAGATCGCCAACCCGATCAGGACTGCAGGCGCCAGTGCGGGCAGTAAACCAATCACCATGGCCGCCACGGCAAACACCAGCACGGCCGCCAGTACAAAGCCCAGACCGTAGAGAACGCCAACCAGAATCGCCACGACCAGTGCGGCCGCGCCAAACCCGATCAGCAACCCCACGGAGCCCACGGCCAGACCTTCAATGCCATCTAGCTGCAATTCGCCCATCTGCACCGGCACCCAGCCGGTCAACAGCGCGGCAAAGCCCAGCAACAGCAGTCCTGCCAGCACCACCATTAACACCATGAAGGTACGAGCCAGCATGCGCGCCCACAGGCCGTGTGTTTTGCTGGTGGCCGTCAACACGCGGCGCCAGCCTTGGGCAGCGGGCGAGGCGGGGATGGCCTGTGCGCGTGCCGACGGCTCGCTGTGGCCGGGTTGGGATGCCTGGTACGCTGCGGATGACTGCAGCGGCACCTCGATACTGGCGACCACGCCCTTGGGGTCATTGGAGGTCAG
>ERZ795044.2246-NODE-2246-length-16891-cov-5.177477_pt1 | contig 16891 bp, 10 predicted proteins | sample MGYA00375128_ERZ795044 | MGnify/ENA primary metagenome ERZ795044 (study PRJEB30173, sample SAMN05720213) | anaerobic digester metagenome | isolation source: active sludge of municipal wastewater-treating anaerobic digesters | place: USA | collected 2014-12-22 ... | reverse complement strand
GCGGACGCAGCAGCTTTCCGGTGCGCGATATCGCGCGCGTCGAGGTGATCCGCGGCCCGGGCTCGGCGGTCTATGGCGCCGACGCGCTCGCCGGCGTGATCAACGTGATCACCAAGACGGCGGAGCAGATCGAAGGTACCGAGCTCGGTGCGCGCGCAGCCTCCTTCGACACCACCGAGGGCTGGCTGCTGCACGGGACGACGTGGGGAGAAGTGAAGGTCGCGCTATCGCTGCAGGCGCTGGATACCGACGGCGACGATTCGCGGCGCGTCGGTTCCGACGCGCAGACCGTATTCGACCAGCTCGTGGCGCCGTTATTCCCGCCGGCGTCGCTGGCGCCAGGAGCACTCGAGACGCACAATTCCGAGGCGGTGGACACGCGCATCGACTTGCAGTACCGGAAGCTGCAACTGCGCATGTGGAACGCGCGCACCGATGACCTCGGCGTGGGACCCGGCCTGGCGCTTGCGCTCGATCCCAGTGGCGGCGCCAGCATCGACAACTACCTTTTCGACCTCGGCTACAACGACGCCGACCTGCTACCGGACAGCGTGGTCGAGCTGCACGCCTCGTACATGGACGTGGACGTGCAGACCAAGCAGCGGCTGTTCCCCGCCGGCACAGTGCTGCCGATCGGACCCGACGGCAACATCAACACGGTGAACTTCGTTCCGATGCAGTTCACAGACGGCCTCCGCGGGAATCCGGAGTTCTACGAGCAGCATGCCCGCTTCGAGGGCATCGTCACCTACAACGGCTTCGCCGGGCACAGCCTGCGCGTGGCGGCCGGATACACGACGCAGGAGGAATCGGCCGAGGAGCGCAAGAACTACGGCCCCAGCGTGCTGGACCTGGAAAGCCGCTCCTGCCACGCATTCCTCTGCTTCGTGGACGGCACGCTCACCGACGTGAGCAATACACCCTATGTATTCATCGAAGACCAGGACCGCGACGTGTGGTACGCATCACTTCAGGACCAGTGGCAGATCGCCAACGACTGGAACCTCACGGCCGGCGTGCGCTACGACGACTACTCGGACTTCGGCTCGACCGTGAACCCGCGCGTCGCGCTGGTCTGGGATGCCAGCACCGACCTGACGGCCAAAATGCTCTACGGGCGCAGCTTCCGCGCGCCTTCCTTCGCCGAACTGTTCGCGATCAACAATCCGGTGGCGCTTGGCAACCCCGACCTCGACCCCGAAACCGCGAATACCTATGAACTGGCGCTCGACTACCGGGCGAGCTTCGACTGGCGCGTGGGCTTCAACGTCTTCTACTACGACGTCGAGGACCTGATCAGCTTCGCGACCGCGGCCGGCGGCGCCCAGGTGGCGCGCAACGTGGGGCAGCAGCAGGGTCATGGCTTCGAGTTCGAGACCGAGTGGAAGCCCCTCGACAGCCTGCGCGTCGTCGCCAACTACGCCTGGCAGAACGCCGAGGACAAGGAGCTCGAGGAGGACGCGGCGCGCGCTCCCGAGCAGCAGGCATACCTGCGCGCGCACTGGACGCTGCCACACAACTGGTCCGTGACCGGCGAGTTCAAGTGGATCGCCGACCGCAACCGCGAGCCCTTAGACCCGCGCGACGCTGTCGACGACTACACGATCGCGAACCTGAACCTCGAAAAGCAGAACCTCTTCGAACGCCTCGACCTCGGCCTGCGCGTGCGCAACCTGTTCGATGAAGGCGCCAGCGAACCATCACCCTACGAGGCAGTACCCTCGGGTTCCCTCATGCCGGACGATTTTCCGCTCGAGGAGCGCAGCCTACATCTGACCGCCCGCGTGCGTTTCTGAGCCGGCAAGAGCAGTAATTCATGGAAAAAAGCCGCCATACGCAGTTCGCGCAGCGCATCAGCACCCGCATCTGGCAGGAACTGACGGACGCCGACAATCCCTGGCTCGCGACCGATGCGCGCTGCCACGGCTATGCGCATTCCGAGATGGTCGCGCAACTGGACTACCCGCAGACGCTGTTCCTGCTACTGCGCGGCGAACTGCCCGATGCGCAACAGCACGCGCTGCTGGACCGCTTCCTGGTGGCCTTCTGCAATCCCGGCCCACGCCATGGCGCTACCCGCGCGGCGATGAACGCCGCCGCCTCGGGAACCCGCAGCCAGCACCTCGGCGCGATCGGCCTTGCGCTGCTCGGCGGCGAGCACCTCGGCAGCGGCGAGGTGGAGCAGGCCGCAAGCTTCCTTGCGCGCCACCGCGACAGCGATCCGGCGGTCGTGGCCACCACACGGCTCGCGGCCGAGGAGCCCGCGGAGAACATTGCAGACCGTCGCGTCGCGGCGGGCTTCGGCACCCTGTTTGGCGGCATCGATCCGCAGGCCGCGAAGCTGGCCGCGCTGCTGCGCGCGACACCCGGCCACTGGCCCGCGCTGGAGTGGGGCGAGGGCTTCGCGGCTGCCCTGCGCGACGCCGGCTGCGGCTGGCTCGCACCGGGCGTCGCGGCCGCCGCCTGCGTCGATCTGGGCTTCGCACCGCGCGCCGCAGGCGCGCTGTACCAGATTGCCTCGCTGCCCGGCCTGCTCGCGCACGGCCTGGAAATGAGCCGGCAGGGACTGCAGGCCATGCCCTTCGTGCCGGACGAGAACTACGAGTTCCTAGATCCGCGCGCGGACGAGACGGCGCGAGGCGCGAACGCGTGATGGCAGAGTCGATCTGGGATTCGCGGCGCCATCGAGTCGTGACGCGCAAGGGTGGCTGGCGCATCGGCGAGGGCGTCCGTGTCGGCGCTTATTCGCTGCTGGACGACATGGTGGGCAAGCACACCTTCTTCGAGCTGCTGTTCCTCGAGGTGACCGACCGGATGCCATCGCCGGCGCTGGCGCGCTGGATCGAGGCTTGCTTCCTGTGCCTGTCGTTTCCCGACCCGCGCATCTGGTGCAACCAGGTCGGCGCGCTCGGCGGCACGCTGCGCTGCGCGCCAGGCGCGGCGGTGATGGCGGGCACGCTGGCCAGCGACTCGGGGATGTATGGCCCAGGCGCTGCGCGCAGCGCCTGCGAGTTCATCGCCCAGGTGACCCGGGAAGTGCGCGCGGGCGAGAGCATCGAGGCGATCGTCGCCCAGCGCACCACACGCAGCGGTCGCCTGCGCGCACCAGGCTATTCGCGCCCCGTCGCGAGCGGCGATGACCGCGTCGGCGCACTGTGCCGCTTCGCCGCGGAGCTCGGAATGTCCGAAGGCGAGCATGTCGGCGTAGCTTGGCGACTCGACGCCCATCTGCGCACGCGTGGCAGCGATTCGCTGAACATGCTCGGCTATGTCGTGGCCTTCGTTCTGGACAACGGCGTCAGCACTGAGGAGTGCTACCGGCTCTTCACCCTGATCGTGAACGCAGGCGTGCACGCCTGCTACAGCGAGGCGGCCGACGAGCCCGCCGGCACCTTCCTGCCGCTGCGCGTGGACGATGTCGAGTACACCGGCGCGCCACCGCGAGCGCTGCCGCGAGAGCGCATCAGATGAGGCGCCGGACGTTTGCCCGCCGTTCGCTCGGCATGCTGTGCGCCGCCGTGCTCGCCGTCGCGTTGCCCGCCGCGGTGGCGCCAGCCGCCGAGAGCGCCACGCCGCGCGTGGCGGTGGTCTATCCGCAGGTGCGCGACCCCTATCGCGCCGTGTTCCGCGCTATCGTCGACGGCGTCAGCGCCGAGATTCCGCAAGGCACCGAAGTGTTCGAGGTCCCGCCGGAGGAGAGCGCCGAGGCGGTATCGACACGCCTCGCGCAGCAAAAGTTCGACGCCGTGGTGCTGCTCGGCAAGCGCGGCCTCGACCTCAGCAACCACATCGAAAGCCCCGAGCGGCGGGTCGTGGGCGCGGTATTCGCCAAGCCCGGCGACATCGCCGCGGGCGTGAGCGCGACCTCGCTCGCGCCCGCACCACGGATGCTGTTCACGAAGCTGCGCGAGCTCGCCCCGGCCGTAAAGCGCATTTACGTGATCTACGGTGCCGACGAAAACGACTGGCTGATCGAGCTGGCGCGCGGCGACGCGGCGAAGCTCGGCTACGAGCTGGTGCCGCTGCGCAAGGAGAGCATCCGCGAGGGCGCGAGCGCCTACCGCGAGCTGCTGAAGCAGGTCGAGTCGCCGCAGGACGCGATCTGGCTGTTGCAGGCCTCGCCCTTCCTCGACGAGAACTCGGTGCTGCAAATGGTGCTGCGCGCGGCCTGGGACCGCAACCTGGTGGTGTTCTCCAGCAACCCGTCGCACGTGCCCAAGGGCGCGCTGTTCGCGCTGTTTCCCGACAACAACGCCATGGGCCGGCACCTCGCGCAACAGCTGCTCGGGCCCGCGTCGCCCTCGGCAAGGCTGCTGCCGCTCGAGCAGCTGGACACCGCGATAAACATCCGCACGGCCGACCACCTCGGCCTCGGGTTGAGCGCGGGCGACGCCCGTTTCGACATGGTATTCCCGAACCGCTAGGTTCCGGACCAGAGCACGCGCCCATGCCAAGAACAGCAAAACTGATCCGCTCGATGAGCCTGCAACAGCTCATCGGCATCAGCTTCACCGCCTGCGTGCTGCTGCTCGCGGTCGCCTCGAGCCTCGTGATATCCAAGCAGTCGGGCGACACGGTGCAGCGCCGCCTGCAGGACGAGGGCATGCGCCTGGTGGAATCGCTGGCGCAACAGAGCACGCTCGCCCTGCTGTACGAGGACGCGGGCTCGGCAGCGGAAGTGGTCAAGAGCTTCCTGAACTTCCCCGACGTCTACGGCATCGAGCTGGTATACGCCGACGGCAAGCGGCTCTACGCCAGCGAGTCGCTGCGCGAGGCACGCGCGCGGGCATTCCCCTCCCCGACGCATCCCGCGCTGATCGCACAGGACAGCAGCGACTGGACCTTCGCCGCGCCGGTGTTCTCGGGAAAGGCCGACAGCGAATCGCCGTTCGCGGCCAGCGCCAGCGATACGCCGGAGATGATCGGCAGCGTGCGCCTGGTGATGTCGCGCCAGACGCTCTCGAGCATGCAGGCCGAGATCGTCCGCGCGAGCCTGCTGGTCGCGGTGGTGCTCTCGGCACTGCTCCTGGTGGTATTGCTCGGCATCACTTCGCGCCTCACCGTGCCGATGCGCACCCTCTCCGCGACGATGCGCCGCGCGCAGGACGGCGAGACGGACGCACGCGCCGCGCTGGAGGGCACGCGCGAGATCGTGAACATGCAGCAGGCATTCAACACGATGATGGAAGTGCTGCGCAGCCGCGAGGAGGCGATCGCCGACGCGCGCGACCAGGCGCTGGCCCAGGAACGCGTCGCGCAGGAGGCCCGCGACGAGGCCCTCGAGCAGAAGAGCCTCGCGCAGGAGGCGCGCGACCAGGCGCTGGAGCAGGGCAAGGCGCTGAAGATCGCGCGCGACCAGGCGCTGGAGTCGGCGCGCGCCAAGGGCGAATTCGCCGCCACCGTGAGCCACGAGCTGCGCACGCCGCTGAACGGCGTGATCGGCATGCTCGACCTGATCGCCGACATGGACCTCAGCAACAAGCAGCTCGATTACGTGCAGACCGCGCGCAGCTCGGCCGACATGCTGCTGAACCTGATCAACGACATCCTCGCCTTCTCCAAGATCGACGCCGGCAAGACCACGCTGGAAGTCGTCGAGTTCGATCTGCGCGACAAGCTCGAGGAAGTCCTCGCGCTGGTCACGCCGCAGGCACAGAACAAGGACCTCGAGCTCGCCTACGTCATCGACGGCCACATCCCGCCGAGCGTGCTGGGCGACGTGCACCACCTCGGGCAGGTGCTGCTGAACCTGCTCGGCAACGCGATCAAGTTCACCGAGACCGGATCGATCGGCGCCGTGGTGACGCTGGTCGAGGAAGACGGCGTGCACCTCAGGTTGCGCTTCGAGGTCAGCGACACCGGCGTGGGCATAGACCCCGCGGTGCAGAAGCAGATCTTCGAGGCCTTCTCGCAGGCCGACAGCTCCACCACGCGCCGCTACGGCGGTACCGGCCTGGGGCTGGCGATCTGCCGCGAACTGGTGCACCTGATGGGTGGCGAGATCTCCGTCGACAGCATGCCCGGCAAGGGCAGCCGCTTCCATTTCGATCTGCCCTTCATCCGTTCACGCCAGGGCAGCTCACAGGCGCGCGCGCTGTTGCCGCTCACGCGCGAGGCCAGCGTACTGCTCTGCGACGACAACCCGCTGGTGCAGCGCTCGATGGCCAGCATGCTGGCGGGCGAGCGCGTGCAGCTCACGACGGTAGACTCCATCGCGGGGGCAACTGCTGCCCTGGCGGGCGCGCCAGCGCGCTTCGACGTCGCGATCATCGACGAACGCATGGTCGACCCTGCAGCCCAGCCGTTCATCGACGCCCTCGGGCGTGGCGCGCAGAACGTGGTGCGCCTGGGCGTGCGTCCGCGCGCCGACGGCTACTGGCTGCCGCGGCTGCCGATCGCGCAGGCGCTCGGCAAGCCGCTGCGCCGCTCCACGGTGCTCGACTGCCTGCGCGCCCTGCTCGCCAACCAGGCGCCGGCACCACGCACCGTGCCGCGCGCCGAGGGTGCCCGGACGCGCGATACCTTCCGCAACAGCCGCGTGCTCGTGGTCGAGGACAACCGCGCGAACCAGGAAGTGGCCATCGGCATGCTGCAACGCCTGGGCTGCGAGATCGCGATCGCCAACGACGGCATAGAGGCACTCGAGCGCCTGGAGCAGCAGGAATACGAACTGGTGCTGATGGACTGCCACATGCCGCGCATGGACGGCTTCGAGGCCACGCGGCGCATCCGCGAGATGAACGCGCCGTTCAGCAACGTGACCATCGTGGCGATGACCGCCAACGTGCAGAAGAGCGCGATGGACCATTGCCACGCCGTGGGCATGAACGACTACCTGTCCAAGCCGATCAAGCTCGGCGTGCTGCGCGACATGTTGAACCGCTGGCTCGCCGCCGACGAGGAGTCGGCGCTCGTCGACGACGGCGCGACGGCCCGCGCCGGCGCCGCGAACGTGGTGATCGACAAGGCCTATCTCGCGGAGCTTCGCGAGCAGATCGGCCCCGCGGTGGACCGCGTCACCACGGCCTTCCTGGAGGATCTGCCCGGCTACATCGCGCAGCTGCGCGAGGCCAGCGCCGCACAGGACATGCCGGAGATCGTTCGCCTCGCCCACACGCTGAAGGGCGCGGCGACCAACACCGGCGCGAACCGCCTGGCGCACAAGGCGCAGCAGCTCGAGCAGGAGGCGCGCAGCGGCACGCGCAGCGCCTGCGAGAACCTGGTCTCGGCACTGGTCTACGAATCGAACCTGGTGCGCCACGTGCTCGAGGGCGGCACCGCCCGCGGTGACGACAGCGCGCCCGTGCCCCTCGAGCGGCGCCGGCAGCAGGAGCGCCTGTTCCGCATCCTGGTGGTCGATGACGACCGCGGCGCGCGATTCGCGCTGCGCGAGACCCTGCTCGGCGAAGGCTACGAGGTCGTCGATGCGGGCAACGGCCAGCAGGCGGTGCAGATCTGCCGCCAGCAGGCCCCGGACCTGGTGATCCTCGACGGCGTGATGCCGGTGATGGACGGCTTCCAGTCCTGCGAGGTGATCCGCAGCCTGCCCGAATGCGCCTCGATCCCCATCCTCATCGTCACGGGCCTGAACGATGACGCCTCCGTGGACAAGGCGTTCAGCGTGGGCGCCACCGACTACATCAGCAAGCCGATCAACTACGCCGTGCTGCGCCGGCGCATCGACCACATGCTGCAGGTGCACAGCGCGGAGAAGCGTGTGCACCAGCTCGCCTACATCGACTCCCTCACCGGTCGCCCGAACCGCACCAAGCTCAACGAACACATGGATGCGCTGTTCTCCGACACCTCGCGCAAGGACAAGCAGTTCGCGCTGCTCTTCCTGGACCTCGACAACTTCAAGCTGGTGAACGACACGCTGGGCCACGAGGCCGGCGACCTGCTGCTGAAGTACGTCTCCGAGCGCCTCACCGGCTGCGTGCGCAAGGGCGACCTGGTCGCACGCTTCGGCGGCGACGAATTCTGCATCGTGCTCGACGGCGTGCGCTCCTACGAGATGGTGCGCAACATCGCCGAGAAGATCCACGACCACCTCAAGCGGCCCTTCGTGTTCCTAGGGCGCGAGATGCTGCTCAGCATGAGTATCGGCATCGCGGTGTATCCCGAGCACGGCCAGGACGCGGTGTCGCTGCTGAAGGCGGCCGACATGGCGATGTACGACGCGAAGAAATCGCAGAAGGGATTCGGCTTCTACGAGTCGCACCTGGAGTCGGACAACCTCGAACGTCTGGAGCTGGAGAACGACCTGCGCAACGCCATCGCGCGCGACGAGCTGCTGCTCTATTACCAGCCGCAGGAGGATCTCTCGACCGGGCAGATCTTCGGGCTGGAGGCGCTGATCCGCTGGCAGCATCCGCGGCGCGGGCTGGTGAGCCCGGCGGAGTTCATCCATCTCGCCGAGGAGACGGGTCTGATCAACGACATCGGCCTCTGGGTGCTGTGCACGATATGCGAGCAGATCAACGCCTGGATCGACCGCGGCTTCGCCGCGCCGCGGGTGGCGATCAACCTCTCGGCGCGCCAGCTCGCCAACCCGAACCTGGCCACGACCTTCCGCGAGGTCATCAGCGATTCGCGCCTGCCCGCCGACCTGATCGAGTTCGAGATCACCGAGAGCACCATCATGGAGCGCCCGGACGAGATGATCGACATGCTGAAGGAGCTCAAGGCGATGGGCACGCGCCTTGCCGTCGATGACTTCGGCACCGGCTACTCCTCGCTCAGCTACCTGAAGCGCTTCCCGCTCGACTACATCAAGATCGACCGCGCCTTCATCTCGGACGTCATGAGCAACCGCATCGATGCCGACATCGTGCGCACGATCATCGCGCTGGCGCAGGCGCTGGAAGTGAAGGTGATCGCCGAGGGCGTGGAAACCGCGCAGCAGCGGCAGTTCCTCAAGGAACATCACTGCCACTACGCGCAGGGCTACCTGCTCAGCAAGCCGGTGCCCGCGGCCGAGATCGAGCGGCGCTTCCTCAAGCGCGCCGACGCCTCCAACCTGGTGCCTTTCCCCAAGAGCTCATAGCCACGTCACGCCCCTGTCGGCCCCATCACCAGCGCGCCGTTATCGACCATGATCTCGGCGCCGTTGACGGCGCGCGACTCGTCGCTGGCCAGGAACAGCACCACGTTCGCGATATCCTCGGGCTCGCAGAAGCGCGTGCTGTGCTGCGCGATCGCCTCGATCTCGGCGCGGCTCGCGTCCTCCTGCCCGGTCGCGACCTTCACCACCATCGGCGTCTTCACGCCGTCGGGGTGCACGGAGTTGCAACGCACACCGTTCTTCTTCTGGCGGCACTGCACCGCCACCGACTTGGTCAGCCCGCTCACCCCGGCCTTGCTGGCGCCGTAGGCCGCGGCGAACGGCTGGCCCAGCATCGCCGCGATCGAGGATATGTTGACGATCGAGCCGCCGCCCGCGCGCTCGATCGCCGGCAGCGCGTGCTTGCAACCGAGGAACACCCCGTCGAGGTTCACGGCGTTGACGCGCCGCCAGTCCGTGTAGGAGGCTTTGTCCACGCTGCCGAGCAGGATCAGGCCGGCGTTGTTGACCAGCACGTCGAGGCGCCCGAAGCGCTCCTCGGCCGTCGCCACCACGCGGGTCCAGTCCTCCTCGCTGGCGACGTCATGGCTCAGGAACAGCGCCTCGGTGCCCAGCGAGGCGGCGAATTCCTGCCCGCCGCGATCGCTCACGTCGGTGAGCACCAGCCTGGCGCCCTCGCGCGCGAACAGCACCGCATCCGCGCGACCGATGCCGCCCAGCGCCCCGGTGATGATGGCAACCTTGCCTTGCAGCCTTCCCATGTAAACCCCTCCTGCGAATGATGACAATGAACCGGCGCGCAGCATAGCCGATCCGCCCGGGCCTGCGCAGGCCGGCACCACTTCGGCTATCTTGCGTAGAGCGTCACGCCCGCGCTCCGGGTGCCGCCGGGCGGGAATGACCGGCGCCCCCGCACGCAACAGGTACCTGCAGGGCGCAAACGGGATTTGAAAACAGAACCAGGACATGAGCATGCCCGAGAACGATCTGCCCTCCACGCCGCCGGGGCACCACGAGGCCTCGCGCTCCAAGCTCGAGGAGATGCGGCTCAACGGCCGGCTGCCCAGCCCCAAAGGGGTGGCACTGGCCATCATGCAAGCCTGCAGCGATGAGAACAGCACCCTGGAGGACATCGCGCGCATCGTCGCCACCGACCCCGTGCTGACCGCTCGCCTGTTGCGGCAGGCCAACTCGGCCGGCGTCGGCGGGCTGCGCCCCGTGGCCGCGATCCCCGAAGCCGTGAAGCGCCTGGGGCTCGGCGCCGTGCGCCAGCTCGCGATGGGCTTTTCGCTGGTCGACCAGTACCACGCGGGACCCTGCACCAGCTTCGATTACCAGCGCTTCTGGTCGCATTCGCTGCTGATGGGCGTAGCCCTGCAGACGTTGGGCTCCATGGTGCGTGTCGCCTCGCCCGACGAACTCTTCGCCTGCGGACTGATGGCGCGCATCGGCTGCCTCACCCTCGCGACCATCCATCCCGTGGAGTACGCGGAACTGCTCGAGGGTTGCCGGGACGACGCCGAACTGGCCGCGCGGGAACGCGAGCGCCTGGAGGCCGATCACAACGATGTCACGGTCGCGATATTCGACAGCTGCGGCATTCCCAGGTCGCTGGCGGAACCGGTGTTCTACCACGAGGCGCCGGAGAGCTCGAGCTTCTCGGACGGATCGCGTCCACACCAGCTCGCGCACCTCTTCTACCACGCCAAGCGCGTGGCCGACATGGGACTCGCGCCGGAGGGCGAGCGCAGCGGCATCATCGCCGAGCTGATGCTGCTCGGCGGCAAGCTGGGCCTGGACGCCGACGGCCTGGGCAGCGTGGTCGACCGGATCATCGGCGAGTGGCAGCAGTGGGCACAATTGCTCAAGGTGCCCGCGCACGCGCTGCCGCCGTTTGCCGCCATGGCCGAAGCGCCGGCGCCCAGGGCCGAGGATCATCAGGACGACCAGCCCCCGCTGCACGTGCTGGTGGCGGGCAGCGACACCACCGGGCGCGCCGAGGTGGTGGCCATGCTCGCCGCCCTGCCGCGCTGCACGGTCAACTCGGCTGCCAACGGCCGCGAGGCGCTTGCCCTGGCGCTGGAAGTGATGCCCCAGATCGTGGTCAGCGACCGGCGCATGCCGGATGTGGACGGCATCGCTTTCTGCCAGGCCCTGCGCGCCACCGACTGGGGCCAGTCGATGTACGTCATCATGCTGACGGACACCGACGCGGAAGACGAGGTCGTGCAGGCGTTCGAGGCGGGTGTCGACGACTGCATCGCCAAGCCCGTCAACGAGCGCGCGCTGCGCGCGCGCCTGCGTGCCGCGCTGCATTACGTGCACCTGCTGGGAGCCTGGGAGCGCGACCGCTCGCAGCTCAAGCAGTTTGCCTCGGAACTGGCCATCAGCAACCGCAAGCTGGAACAGTATGCGCTGACCGATCTGCTGACCGGTCTGCCCAACCGCCGCGCGGGCATGGACGTGCTGGGCCAGGCCTGGGCGGCATCGCAGCGCTCCGGACAGGCACTGGCGGTGATGATGATGGATATCGATCATTTCAAGAGCGTGAACGACACCCACGGTCACGCGGTGGGCGACAAGGTGCTGGTGGAAGTCGGGCGGCTGATGCGGGACTCGCTGCGCAAGGGCGATCACGTCTGCCGGATGGGTGGCGAGGAGTTCCTGGTGATCAACCAGGGCGGCGAACTCGCCGCGACGCTGCAATTCGCCGAGCGCCTGAGGCAGAAGATCCGCGCGGCGCGCATCCGCATCGGTGACGTGGAACTGGGCACCAGCATCAGCATCGGGGTGGCATGCAGGGAGAAGGGCATGGCCGACCCGGGCAACCTGATCGTGGCTGCCGACCAGGCCCTCTACGCCGCCAAGCGCGGCGGACGCGATCGCACCTGCTGCAATTCGGGCGGGCGGCTGCAATGCCGCTGAGCGCGAGACGACACGGACCGGGGCCCCTCGCGCCGGCGCCGGGCTGCGGGCCGGACTGCCGGCGCCGCCGCAGACCGCTAGACTAGCGCGATGCCGTACACGAACTCCGCCGCCGAATACGATGCGCTGCTCGGCTCGCTCTACCAGGGCGCGCTGGAGCCCACACCGTGGCACAGCTTTCTGCCCCGCCTGCTCGGCGCGCTGGATGCGATGGTGGTGTCGCTGACGCTGCGGCCGCCGCGCTCCGGCGACAGCGGGCTGATCCTCAATTACCTGCGCCCCTACACCACCGCGGACGGCCACAGTTTCAGCAAGGCCGACCCGCGCGACTGGCCGTCCACGGCGTATCGCGAGCAGTTCTTCGCGCTGGATCCCTTCATCGATCTGCCGCCGCTCACGGTCGTGAGCCTGCAGGAGCTCATTCCGCTGGAGGCGCTGCGCGAATCGGAATACTACCGCCAGTTCCTGGAGCCCGCCGGAATCCTCTACATCCTCGGCGCCGACGCGCGCGAGCCGCGCGGCATGGAGGCGCGGCTACGCGTTTCGCGCGGACCCGACGATGCCCCGTTCAGCGCAGACGACCAGCGCCTGCTCGAACGCCTGCTGCCGCACCTGGCGCGCGCGCTCGAGATCAACGCACGGCTGGCGCGCACCGAATCCGAGCGCGCGGTCTACGAGGGCGCGGTGGACCAGCTCGCGGTGGGCACCATCATCCTCGACGGCCATGGCCGGGTGCTGAACAGCAACCGCGTGGCCGGCGAGCTGCTCGCGCTGGACGATGGCATGCGCGTGGCCGACGCCGAGCTGCGCTTCACGGACCCGGCAGTCGGCAGGCAGTTGCAGCAGGTGATCGCCAAGGTGCTGGATGCGCACCAGCGTGGCGCGGCGGCGGTGGTCGAGGCGCTGCGCGTACGCCGCCCCTCGGGAAAGGGCGACTTCGGGCTGGTGATCCGCCCCGTGCCGCGCTCGGCGTGGTCCGAGGGCCAGTCGAGCCCCACCGTCGCGGTGTTCCTCAGCGCGCCCGAGGTGCAGTCGCAAACCTCGGAGCTGGTGATCAAGCAGCTGTTCGATTTCACGCCGGCCGAATCTCGCCTGGCGCTGCGCCTGGCCGGCGGGCAATCACTGGCCGAGGCCTGCGAGGAGCTCTGCATCTCGCAGCACACCGCGCGCGCGCAACTCAAGACCATCTTCGCGAAATCCGGCGTCACCCGGCAGGCCGAGCTGGTCCGCCTGATCCTGCGCAGCGTCGCGACGCTGGCCTGATCGCCTGTGGGTCGGGCACCTGTAGGTCGCCATTCATGGCGACAGCAGCATCCGGCAAGGCACATGTCGGCATGAATGCCGACTCACAGCTCAGCGGAATACCTTGATCCACTCCCCGGGCTGCGGCTCCCCACGCGGGTAATAGCCGTTCACGAGGCGCAGATGCGCCTCGGCGTGATCCTTCAGCGGACTGGCCTCGGCCAGCTTCGCGAAACTCATGCCGGGTTCGGCGCGGATGTAATGCAGGTTGATGCCGAGCACCGCATCGCGGTCGGCACCGCTCATGGGGCGGAAGCTGCGGATCGCGGACAGGAACATGGTGTCGTAGAAGGCGGCCAGCGACGGGTTCGCCGTGCGGCCCTCGAACACGTAGGCATAGGGTCCGAAATACAGCACCGCTATGCGCCGCGCCGGCGCGCCGGCGGCGCCCGGATACAGCGCCGTGTAGCCCTTGACGTCCCCGTCCCCGATCTCCTCGCCGCCCTTGGCACCCTGCAGGCTCAGCATGCCGGAGGCAAACTCCGCCGGCGTCATCTCGGGCAGCGCGCGCTTGACCGACATCTGCAGCATCGTGTTGTCGCGCTCGGGGCCCGCGAGCACCGTGCTGGCGCGGTTGACGACCTTCCACCCGGTGGGGAACGCCAGCGTGAAACCCATCTTGCCGTTGTAGTAGCGGTTGTCGATCACGGCCGCGGCGCGCGGCTGCTCGCTGAATTTCATCCCCTCGGTGACGCGTCGGAACTCGTCGGCATCGATTGCGCGCTGCGCACCGGAACTCATCTCGCCGGCGGCAGCGATCACTTCCTTCAGGCGTTCGTCGTTGCGCGGGTGCGTGGAGAACACGCCGTGGTAGACCGCGGGCTTGCGACCCGCCTCCTTCGCCCGCAACCGCGAGAAGCTCTCCTGCTCCTTCAGCGCGCCGAGCACCTCGATCATCGCCAGCGGATCGTAGCCGTTGCGGTGCATGAACTTCGCGCCCTCGCGGTCGGCCTCGAGCTCCATGTCGCGACCGTAGCCACGCACCATCGCGGTACCCGCGCTGGAGGCCGCGTCCTGCGCCACACCACCGACCGCGCCGCTGCCGGTGCCGATCGCCGCCAGCACGCCGAGCGCGAGCGAGGCCACCGAGCTGGTCTTGGCCATCACGTCCTGGCGCGAGGCGTGGCGCTCGGTGATGTGGGCGATCTCGTGCGCCAGCACGGCGGCGAGCTCGGCCTCGGACTGCAGGTAGGCGAGCAGGCCGCGGTTGATGTAGACGTAGCCGCCCGGGGTCGCGAAGGCGTTGATGTCCGGACTGTCGAGCACGGTAAAGGTGTATTCCAGGCCGGGCCGGTCGCTGTCGCGCGCCAGTTGCTGGCCGATGCGCCCGACGTAGTCGGCGACCGCCGCGTTGGCGTACACCGGCATCTTCGCGAGGATCTCCTGATGCATCTCGCGGCCGATCTCGAGCTCCTTCTTCTCGGACATCGCCATGCCGGCACCCGGCGCCAGCCACAGCAGCGCCAGCGCGGCAATGCAGAAGCGGCGCAGGCTCATGCGGGCGAGAAGAGCTTCTTCAACTGCGCGGACAGCCCGTCGCAGGCAGCGGCGCGCACGCGCGCGATGATCGGCACCGGCACGATCACGGCCGGCATGTAGGAGGTGCCCGCCGACTCGGTGCTTATGGTGGCGATGGATTGCGACAGGCGCAGATCCCACACGCTGGCCTCGTACTTCGACTCGTCGTCCCAGGTGCCAAAACCGATGCAGCCGGCGCCTCCGGGGCCCACGGCGCATGAAATCGAGCCCGCCTTGTCGACGGTTTCGGTGCGCCCGTCGACCCAGACGATGTAGCGCAGGTTCAGCTCGCGCATGCGCGTGGCGAAGGCCGGCATCTGCAGCAGCGCCTCGAAGCGCTTGAGGCTCATCGGCGCGGTGCGCGGCTCGAACCAGGGGTAGAAGCTGTTCATGAACTCGAGCTCGGGCACCACCGCGGCTCCGGTGGACGCGACACCGCGTCCCACACAGCGCACGAACTCGGGCTCGGTCTCGTACTCGCTGTTGTGGCGACGGCCCAGCACCACCACCTTCTCGCCGCTTCCCACGGCCGCGGATTCAACCCGGCTCTCGTCGATCCGGGTCGTGGTGCAGGCCGCACCGAGCGCCACGCACAACACCGCCGGCAGACAGCGCAGGCGTAAAACTGCAGTCCTCACGTGCGAGCCCCCCCGCTCTTGTGTCACGGCCCCATCATAAGACCGGAACGGGGGCCTTTGCCACGCGCCGGGGAGCCGGACCTGCGGGTCACGCGCCGGCCGCGATCGGTCAGAGCAGCTTCTCGATCGCCGCGCGCAGGGTCTTGTCGTCGGGCGCCGTGCCGCTCGGGAAGGCCGCCACGACCTTGCCCTCGCGGTCGACGAGGTACTTGTAAAAATTCCAGCCCGGCGCCTCGCTCTGGCGCGCCAGCTCGCGAAACAGCGGGTGCGCGTCCTCGCCGCGCACATGGACCTGCGCGTACATGTCGAAGGTGACGCCGTAGTTCACGTAGCACACCTTCGCCGTCTCGGCCTCGTCGGCGGCTTCCTGGCGGAAATCATCGCTGGAGAATCCGATCACGCGCAGCCCGCGCTCGCGATATTCCTGGTTCAGCGCCTCCAGCCCCTTGAACTGCCGCGTATAGCCGCAATGACTCGCGGTGTTCACGATCAGCAGCGGCTGGCCGGCGTAGCGCTCGCACAGGCTCACGGCCTCCTGCTTGCCGAGCGGACGCATCTGCTGGTCGAGCAGCGCGGGGCATTGCGCGAACGCCAGCACGGGCGCGAGCAGGGCGAAGGCAAACAGCAGTGCTTTCATGGTCGGAGTCTCCGGGCATTCGTTGCCGGATTCTACGCCACGCCGGCCGCGGCGGATCCGTGCGGCTCAGCCGCCGGGCAGCGCGCCGAAACGGAACGAGGACAGCGTGATGCCCCCCATCATGTCGCGCTGTTGCCAGGCGCACACGCCCGCCTCGTCGCCGCCGGCGCCGGTAGCCACCATCAGCGGCAGCAGGTGCTCCTCGCGCGGATGGGCGTAGCGCGCCGAGGGCGCCTCGGCCCAGCGTTCGAGCAGCGCTTCGCGCGCCGCGCCGGTCGCGCCGCAGAGCGCCTGCTGCAGCCAGGCATCGAAGGCGGCGGACGCCGCGATCGCGCGCGCATCCACGCCGGCCATGTTGTGGTAGCCGGAACCGCTGCCGATGATCAGCACGCCCTCGGCGCGCAACGGTGCCAGCGCGCGCCCCGCGGCGAGGTGTTCCGCCGGATCGAGGCCGAGCTTCAGCGACATCGCCAACACCGGGATGTCGGCGTCGGGATACATCACCGCCAGCGGCACGAATACGCCGTGGTCGAAACCGCGACGCGTCTCGCCCGCCGTGCGGATGCCCGCGGCGCCGAGCAACTCGTGCGCACGCGCCGCCAGCTCCGGTGCGCCCGGCGCCGGATACTGCACGTTGTAGGTGTGCGGCGGGAAGCCGCCGTAGTCGTAGAGCATCCCGGGCCGCGCCGACTCCAGCAGCGTGAACTGCGGCGCCTCCCAGTGCGCCGAGATCACCAGCAGCGCGCGCGGCCGGCAGCCGAGCTCGCGCGGGATCGCCGCCAGCGCACGCTCGAGCGGCGCGTGCAT
>ERZ795044.2244-NODE-2244-length-16915-cov-9.229419_pt1 | contig 16915 bp, 13 predicted proteins | sample MGYA00375128_ERZ795044 | MGnify/ENA primary metagenome ERZ795044 (study PRJEB30173, sample SAMN05720213) | anaerobic digester metagenome | isolation source: active sludge of municipal wastewater-treating anaerobic digesters | place: USA | collected 2014-12-22 ... | reverse complement strand
TCCCCAAGCCGTTCTCACTGGGCGCGCTGCAGAAGTGCCTGACGATGGCGGTGGGGGCGCGCGACTGAGTCCCGCTCGTCCCCCGAAGGTCCCGGTCGTCCCGCGCGCCTTCGGTGCACTGAGCGCGCAGGACAGCTTGTGTGCGTCCGTCTCGTTTCCGGAGATTCGCACATGCGCTCGATCCCGTCGCCTCTCACCAGCTGTCGCGTCGTCACCCAGCCGACGCGCATTGCGCTCTTCGCACTCGTCGTATTCGTCGGGTGCGCAGCCCCTTCGTCCGACGGAGGCGACCCTGCGGCGCCAGCGAGCGCGGGCCATGAATGGCGGGCGTACGGGGGCGACCCCGGGGGAACGCGCTATTCATCGCTGACGCAGGTGCATCGGGGCAACGTGGCCTCGCTGCGTCCGGCGTGGGTCGCACACACGGGCGACCTCTCGCACAAGCGGGGTGACGAGGGGAGCGCCTCGGGGTGTGGGCGCTGCCACACGGGCGACACCAAGTTCGAGGCAACGCCGCTGGCGGTGGATGGGGCGCTCCTGCTGTCCACTCCGCTCAACCGGGTGCTGGCGCTCGATCCGGCCACCGGGCGTGAGCGTTGGCGCTTCGATCCGCACCTGGCGCTCAACATCGAGCGCAATGAAGGCTTCGTCTCACGTGGCGTGTCGTTCTGGGAAGACCGCCGGGCGGCGGGCGCGGGTGCGGCCAGCGCTGCCTGCGCGCGCCGCGTCTTCATGGCGACCGTCGACGCGCGACTCTTCGCGCTCGATGCATCGACCGGAGGTCGCTGCGCGTCGTTTGGCGACAGCGGCGTCGTGCGCCTCGATTTGGGGGTGGGCGAGGTACAAGTCGGGCAGTATGGCGTGACCTCACCCCCGGCGGTGATCGGCGACGTGGTCGTGGTGGGGTCGGCCATCGGCGACAATCGTCGCGTGGACCTCGAACGCGGGACGGTGCGGGCCTTCGACGCGCGCACCGGGGTCCTGCGATGGGCCTTCGATCCCATCCAGCGCCGTCCGGGCGAACCGGGGTACGACACGTGGACGCCGGCCGCGGCTACCCGCACCGGCGCCGCCAACGCCTGGGCACCGCTCTCGGCGGACACGGCGCGCGGGCTCGTTTTTGTCCCCACCGGCTCGGCAAGCCCCGACTTCTATGGCGGGGAACGGTTAGGCAGCAACCTGTACGCCAACTCGGTGGTGGCGCTCGAGGCAGAAACCGGGCGCATTCGCTGGCACTTCCAGGTGGTGCACCACGACCTGTGGGACTATGACGTGGCGGCGCAACCCACGCTCGTCGACATCGATCGCGAGGGGCGTCGAATCCCGGCCGTTGTGGTCGCGACCAAGATGGGGTTCCTCTACGTCCTCGATCGTACCACCGGCACGCCGATCTTTCCCGTCGAGGAGCGCGCCGTGCCGGCGAGCGACGTCCCTGGGGAGCGCACCTCGCCGACGCAGCCCTTTCCTCTGACGCCCGGGCTTCGCGTCAACCCGACGCGCATCACCGAGGATGACGTGTGGGGGCCGACCCCCGCCGATCGCGCCGCCTGCCTCGCGCAGTTCAAGGCATTTCGGCATGGCGAGATGTTCACCCCGCCGAGCCTCGCCGGGACGCTCTCGTTTCCCGGGTATCCTGGTGGGGTGAACTGGGGTGGCGTGACGGTCGATCCGCAGCGCCAGCTGCTCATCGTGAACACGATGCGCTTGGCTGCGTGGGTGAAGCTCGTCCCACGCATGGGCTCGACGAGCGGCAACCAGATCGGGACGCCGTATCACATGGAGCGCGCGGTGTGGGCGGGACCGAGCGGGCTACCATGCCAGAAAGGGCCCTGGGGGATGCTGACCGCGATCGACCTTCGGACCGGGACGGTGAAATGGGAGCGTCCGCTTGGCGGCCTCAAGCCGGGGAGGGCGCTCCCGGCGCCAGTCTCGACGTGGGGTTCACCCAACTTCGGTGGCTCGCTCGCGACGGCGGGAGGCCTCATCTTCATCGCGGCGGGAATGGACGAACAGCTGCGCGCGATCGACATCGAGACGGGGCGCGACCTCTGGAGTGCCAAACTCCCCGCAGGAGGGCAGGCGACGCCGATGACCTACACGATTGGCGGCAGGCAGTACATCGTCATCGCTGCCGGGGGGCACGGCAGCCTGGGCACCACGCTCGGCGACCAAGTGGTCGCCTTCACCCTTCCATGAGGCGCGACGCACGGGATGGCGACTGGGATGCCTGACGAGTCGACGGCGTTGCGTGCGGACCCTGCGGAGCTGAGCTACGTCCCGGCTCGGGTGGTGTGGCCGCTCACGGGGGCGATCGCGATCGGGATGTTCGCACTGCGCCTCGCCTACGCGATCTCGGATCTCTGGTCGCAGGAGGCCGGCGCGGCGCTCGGCAATGTGATGTTCGAGGAGGTCGTGGGGAGCGTGGTCTCGCTGCCGTATGTCTACGGCACCATCGTGGTCGTGCGACGATGGCCGCTCCCCCGAACGCAGCGCGTGACGTGGGTGCTACGGCTGGTGGCGTGCTTCGTGTTGGCGAGCCTGTTCCATGCCCCGCTGCTGTATGCGGTGCGCGGGGCGACTGCGCCGCTCTTTGGCCTGGAGGGCTACGCGTTCACCCCCGCGATGGCGGTGTGGATCAATGAAGCAGTCAACGACATCCTCCCGGTCGTGGCGATCGTTGCCGGGATGACCGCCGCCGAGTACCTGCTGGAGGCGCGCGAACGCGAGCGGCGCGCCTTTGCGCTCGAACGATCGTTGCTCGAAGCCGAACTGAGCGCGGTGCGCTTGCAACTGCAGCCACATTTCCTCTTCAACGCGCTCAATACGATCGCGGCCACGATGTACGACGACCCGGCCGCCGCCGACGCACAGCTCACGCAACTGTCGGAGTTGCTGCGGGCGTCGTTGCGCTCCACGCACGCGCAGGAGGTGCCGCTGCGCGAGGAGGTGGCGCTGGTGGGGCAGTACATGGGATTGATGCAGGCGCGCTTTCCCGGGGCGCTCACGTGGCAGGCGACACTGGCGCCGGCGACGGAGGAGCTGCTGGTCCCCTCCATGTCGCTGCAGCCGCTCATGGAGAATGCGGTGCGGCACGGCGCGCTCAGCGCGCGCGGGGCCGGCAGAGTGCAGCTGACGGCGACGATCCTCGCGGGCGATGCGCGCACCGCGGGGGAGGAGGCAACGCTCGAACTGCGCGTCTGGGACGACGGCGACGGCGTGGCGCCGGGCCGCGATCCGATCGGGGCCGGAACGGGGTTGTCGGCCACCGCACGGCGGCTGCACTTGCTGTACGGAGCGCGCGGTACGCTGCAGGCGCGCAACGCGGCAGGCGGCGGGTTCGAGGTGGTGTTGCAGCTGCCGGTGCGCACCATGGCGCGTGATGGCGATGCCGCCCGGACCCGGTCGGCATCTTCCCTGAATGCCACGATACCTGCGGCGCATGGCGTCGCGTCGTCGCGCTCGGTGGCCGGATGACCGGGCGCCCGACACGGCCGTCGGTGATGCGTGCACTCATCGTCGATGACGAGGCCCCAGCGCGCCGTCGCCTCACGCGACTGCTGGCGACCATCGAAGACCTCGAGGTCGTCGGCGAAGCGGAAAGTGGGGATGAGGCCGTCACGCGTATCGCCGAGCTCGAGCCCGACGTCGTCTTCCTCGACATCCAGATGCCGGGCCTCAACGGTGTCGGGGTGGTCAAGGCCGTCGGCGTGGATGAGATGCCGCTCGTCATCTTCGTCACGGCGTTCGACGAGCATGCCGTCGCGGCGTTCGAAGTGCGCGCGCTCGACTACCTCCTGAAACCCGTGGTACCCGATCGCCTGCGCAGCGCCGTCGAACGGGCGCGTGAGATGCTGTCGGCCCCGCTCGGCGCCGCGACGTTGCAGCAGGTCGAGGCCATGGCCTCGCTGGTCCGGATCGAGGGGCCACCGCTCACGCGGTTGCTGGTGCAGGGGGAGCGTGGGGCACAGCTGCTGCTGGTGGATTCGATCGATCTCGCGCGCGCCGAGCGCAACTACGTGGTGCTGTACACCCCCCAGGGCACATTTCGCGTGCGAGGGACGATCGGCGCGCTCGCCGATCGCCTCGACGCGACCCGCTTCCTGCGCGTGAACCGCTCTGACATCGTGCGCATGGACGCCATCCGCGAACTACAACCTTGGTCGCACGGCGATTATCGCATCGTGCTCGGCGATGGGCGGGCACTGTTGTGGAGTCGCCGGTATCGGGCGCAGCAGGCGTCGGCCTTCGAGTTGGGATGATCCGGCGGGGCACCGTTGTTGAGCCGAGCGGCGTTGGGGAATCGACCGCGGCGGGTCCCGGATGCATAGTATGCTGGCGCGCCCCCTCTCCCCCGGCACATGACGACGCACGCCACACGCTCACCGTTCGACAGCCGGGCCTCCTCACACGGTGTGGTGCCGCGCACCCTGACAGCCACCTTGCTGCTGGCGGCGATCGCGAGTGCAGACGTGCGCGCGCAGCCCGCGCCGTGGATGATCGGCCCGTTCACCAAACCGTCGGCGGTGAACCCGATTCTCTCGCCGAGTGCGGCGGCGACCTTTCGCTCGCCGATGAACGACTCGCTCGTGCAGTGGGAGGCGTTCGCGACGTTCAACCCGGCGGCGGTGGTGCGCGACGGGAAGGTCTTCGTGCTCTATCGCGCCGAAGATGCGACCGGGGCCTCGATCATCGGTGGGCACACCTCGCGCATCGGGCTCGCCGAGAGTCGCGACGGGGTGCACTTCACGCGGCACCCGGCGCCGATCCTCTTTCCGGCGAATGATGGGCAGAAGGGGAACGAGTGGCCGGGGGGCGTGGAGGATCCGCGCATCGTGGAGGACGAGAGCGGGCGCTACGTGCTCACCTACACGCAGTGGAACCGGCAGGTGCCACGCCTGGCGGTGGCGACGTCGCGCGACCTGATGCGCTGGGAGAAGCACGGCCCCGCCTTTGCCGATGCAGCTGGCGGCAAGTACCTGGGGGTTGAGACCAAGTCCGGGGCGATCCTGAGCCGCGTGGTAGGCGATCGCATCGTCGCCACGAAGGTCGACGGCAAGTACTGGATGTACTTCAACGTCCCCGACGTCTTCATCGCCACCTCGGACGACCTGGTGCACTGGACGCCGGTGGAGGATGCGAACGGCCGCGCGCTCAAGGTGCTGTCGCCGCGCCCCGGCTACTTCGATTCGTGGTTGGTGGAGGCGGGGCCGCCGCCGCTCCTCACCGAGCGCGGCATCGTGATGCTCTACAACGCTGGCAACAGCCAGGCGTACGGCGATCGCGCGCTCCCCGAACGCATGTACACCGCGGGGCAGGCGCTCTTTGACGCGCGCAACCCGCTCAAGCTGCTGGCGCGCACCGATGTCCCGTTCATTCGCCCCACCGAACCGTACGAGAAGTCGGGGCAGTATGCCGAGGGGACGACCTTCGTGGAGGCCCTCATCCCGTTCAAGGGACAGTGGTTCCTGTACTATGGCACGGCCGACTCGCGGGTGGGGGTGGCCGTGGCACCGATGCGACGGCCGGCGCGGTCACGTTAGGCGCACTACCAGAAGCGGACGTTGCGCGCCGCCGCCGTCGCCAGGAAGATGATGAGCATGATGGCGAAGGTCTCCCAGGCGGAGATGCGCGACATGAGCGCGGCGTGGCGGGTATCGATCGCCTCGCCGCGCTGCTGTTGGCGGCGCCAGCGGATGAGGACGACCATGACCCACATCTCCACCGCGCCAACGATGACGACCAACGCCAGCTTGGCCACGAAGAACGGCTGGTGCAGGTAGTACCCCGTCCCCTTCTCGAAGCCGAAGAAGGCCCGGGCAATCCCGGTGGGGTACCAGAGCAGCGCGGCGATCCCGTACCAGTTGTCGTGCGTGAAGACGCGCTTGAGGCCGTCGGCATCGAGCGGACGGCGCAACGCCCGGCCGCGGGCCCAGACGCTTTCCATGCCGATGCCGAGGGCCAGCAGGTGCAACGCGGCGAGGAGCCAACGGATGGTCACGCGTGTGCGATGCCAGCAAGGGGAGGGGAGGGGAGGGCGACGCCGGTCGCGCCGGTCGCGGCAGCCTAATGCGCGCGACCGGGCGCCGTCAATCGCGTCACCCTCCCCACCCTTGGCTCAGCTCACCGTCAGGTCACCGCGGGGCCGCTCAGTAGCCCGGGAAGTACGGCGGCGAGTAGCTGTCGCGCACGAGCCCCCACTCCGCCCGCGTGAAGACCTCCTCACGCGGGATGGCCAGTTGCTTGAACAAGCGATCGCACAGGACGGCCTCCGGCGCGTGGAAGTCGCCGTAGCCGAGCCAGTGCTCCTCCACGAGGAAGCCGTCCTCCGAGCTGCCGAACGGGCGCGAGATGTGCGTGGGCCAGAACTTGATCCAGTAGTTCGGGTGCGCGGCCTCGTAGGCGGCGGCGTCTTCCTTGCGATACTGCGGGCGGAAGTACGGGCCGTTGGCACTGGTCACGTGGTGCCACTTGAGCTTGAGCACCGCCTTCCAGATCTCGATCTCGAGCGCACGCGACGCGGCATCGAGCAGCTTGCCTTCGTCCTGCGCCTTCTGCAGGTCGTCGGTGCTCCCCTTCAGCATCTCCTGTAGCGCCTGAAGCTTTCCCCAATCGTTCATCGCCGCGCCGCGCATCTCCTTGATCGCCTTGACCGTGGCGGTGTAGGTGCCGGAGAGTCCGTCGCGCAGCTTGGACATGACGACGACCATGTCCCGTGCGTCGGGCGAGCGGTCCTTGAGCATGACCTCGAAGGCCACATTGAGCGCGCCGCCCAGAAGCCCACTGCCGGTGAAGCCCAGCCCGCCCACCGCCGAGGCCATGGCGTGGAAGCACCCGCCAATCGCCAGCTGCAACGACGCGCCGGCGTCGAGCTGGACCAGGCCGCCGACGGTCTCCACGACGCCGTTCTTGGCGGTGAAGACGTCCTGCACGAAGGTGTGCATGGCGGTGAAGTAGCGGTCGCACGTGTCGCGCGCCCCTGACTCCGCGGTGAGCTGCGAGGTGACCGCTTCCCATGCCTTCTCGGGGATGTTGGGGGGGCACTTGAAGGGGACGAGCATGTCGGCCCGGAACTTGGGCGACCGCAGGGGGACGGAGACCTTCTTCGCGAGGTACTCGAAGGCGTGCTTCTGGTCGCCCACGAAGGTGGGGTAGTCGACCCCGCTATTGGAGAGGGCGAGGACCGCGGGGGTGATGTCGAGCGTGAGCTGCTGTGCCTTGATGGGCAGCTCGCCCAGGAGCGCGCCGAGGGCGGCGGCCCCGACGGACTGTGCCGCGGATTGCGCCGTGGACTGTGCAGGAGACGCCAGCAGCATCGAGGCGGCGGCGCGCGGCGGGAGCGGCGCGATGTCGAAGTTGAGGCACCCGCGATGCCGGAGCTGCATCGGCAGCTGCAACGCCTGTCGCGGCGCCGACGGCTTGGCCCGACCGGGGGCGCGCAGCGTCGCCACGCCCCGCGAGGCGGCCCCGCCAGCTGCACCGCGTGCGGTGGACCGCGCGGCGATCGTGCCCCTGCCCTTCACGGCGACGGCGCCGTTGCCGGCAGCGTCGGGGACGCCCGCGACCGGGACCGGGTCCACCAGCACGCTCCAGGTTCGCTGGCGCGTGTCGTGAAGCTGCGAGATGCGGAACGCGTGGCGCACCTGGTAGATGGGCACCGTGACGAGGCGTGGCGCCCCCGTCTTGGCGTCGTACTCCACATCCAGGTAGTCGCCGTTGGCGGCGCGGACCAGCCAATGGCCTTTCGACACAAGGTCGGCGAGCGGTGCTCGTGACATGGGAAGGCTCCGGGAAGGGCACGGGGAGCGCGTCGCTCCGCCGTGCGTCCAACGCTGGGTCGCGCGGCCGAGCTGTCGCGTCGTGACCCAGCCACACCATGCACGCGGTGCACGCGGCGCGCATCGGTCGAACATCCGCGCCGGCGCAGGGCTTTCCACGACCCTGCACTCGGCGCTTAGTCTATGCGTTGCAGCTGGGTTCGCCGCGCCAGCATGCTCGGCCGTGGCGCGCATCGCTCGTTGCGAACCGTGTCGTCTGCGCCGCCGACGCGTGGACCTCGCGCGGTCGACGCGCGGCCGACGCGTGGTCGGTCGTCGCGTGGATCGCGGCGTCGCTCGCTGGCGTGTCGCGCATCGCAGTGGGCGCCGCGGCAATCACCACGCCGACGTCATCGGTGTCGGGGACCATCGGGCCGAGCAGGTGACTTCACCGGGCCGACAGCGACGCGGTGGTGGGCGTCGATCGGCTTCCCGCATCGTGAGGCGCCGTCAGGGCTTGCCCCCCCTGCTAACCCACGCCATGCTTGCAGAACCCAACCTCAAGGGGACACAAGCAGATGGGCGCGACAGATGTCTCGGATCCTCGCTACTACCATAAAGTCGTCGACTGCCAGTGGGCCTGCCCGGCGCACACCAACGTCCCGGGCTACCTCCGGCTGATTGCACAGGGGCGGTACGACGACTCGTACCTCCTCAACCGACAATCCAACGTCTTTCCGGGCATCCTTGGCCGTACGTGCGACCGCCCGTGCGAGCCCGCCTGCCGGCGCGGACGCGTGGATGAGAAGCCGGTCGCCATCTGCCGCCTCAAGCGGGTCGCGGCCGACCTCCGCGGCGACATTCGCGACCGCCTCCCCAAGCCCCCGGCGCAGAAGAACGGGAAGCGCGTGGTGTGCGTCGGGGCCGGGCCGTCGTCGCTCACCGTCGCCAACGACCTGCTCCCGCTCGGCTACGACGTCACCATCGTCGAACGCAATGCGCGGGCGGGCGGGCTGATGCGCATCAACATCCCCGCCTTCCGACTCCCCGGAAGCGTGCTCGATGAAGAATGCGGCTACATCATCGACATGGGAGCCAACATGCGCTACGAGACGACGGTGACGAGTCTCAAGGCGCTGCTGGCCGAGGGCTTCGACGCGGTGTACGTGGGGAGTGGCGCGCCCAAGGGGAAGGAGCTTGACCTCCCGGGACGCTGGGATGCGCAGGACCAGATCCACCTCGGGATCGACTGGCTGGCCAACGTGCACTTCGAGCACCTCACCGAAATCGGGAAGCGCGTCCTGATCATCGGCGTGGGGAACACGGCGATGGACTGCTGCCGCACGGCCAAGCGCCTCGGGGCCACCGACGTGAAGGTCGTCGCCCGGCGCGGTCGCAAGCACTTCAAGGCGTCGCCGTGGGAGCTCGAGGACGCCGAGGAAGAGCACGTGCAGATCATCGAGAACCACGCGCCCAAGCGGTTCGTGATCGAGCATGGCAAGCTGGTGGGGATGGAGTTCGAACAGCTGCAATGGAGCGAGGACGCGAGCGGCAAGCAGCGTTCCACGGTGCTGGACACCGTCGTCATTCCCTGCGACGACGTGATCCTCGCCATCGGGCAGGACAACGCCTTCCCGTGGATCGAGCGCGACATCGGGATCGAGTTCGACGCGCGCGACATGCCCGTGGTGGACAAGGTTACGCACCAGAGCACGCGCCCGAACGTCTTCTTCGGCGGCGATGCCGCGTGGGGGCCGGAGAACATCATCTGGGCGGTGGCCCACGGTCACCAGGCCGCCATCTCGATCGACCTGCACTGCCAGGGGAAGTCGGTGGGCGAGCGCCCGCCGCTCGGGATGACGCTGGTGAGCGCCAAGGTAGGGATGCACGCCTGGGCGTACGAGAACGACTACGACACGGCCAAGCGCGCCCGCATGCAGCACGAGGCGCTCGAGCAGCGCTTCCACAACATCGGGATCGAGGTCGAGCTGGGCTTCACCCCCGAGCAGGCCGCCGGCGAGGTGCAACGTTGCCTCAACTGCGACGTCCAGACGCACTTTTCCGCGCCGCTCTGCATCGAGTGTGATGCCTGCGTCGACGTCTGCCCCACGACGTGCCTCACGATCACGACCAACAGCACGCCGATCGACGACCTGCGCCTGCGTCTCTCGGCGCCGGCGCTCAACACCGCGCAGGAGATCTACGTCTCCGCCGCCCTCCCGCAGACCAAGCGCGTGATGGTCAAGGACGAGGACGTCTGCCTGCACTGCGGGCTCTGCGCCGAGCGCTGTCCGACCGCCGCGTGGGACATGCGCACGTTCGACCTCCAACTTCCGTATGCCGGACAGGTGAGCCGATGAGCGGGATCAACGACTTCGCCTTCAAGATGGGGACGGTCAACGGGACCGGGTCGGCGAGCGCCAACTCGCTTCTGATGCAGGCCATCTTCCGCATGGGCATCCCGGTCACGGGAAAGAACATCTTCCCGTCGAACATCCAGGGACTCCCCACCTGGTACGAGATCCGGGTCAGCAAGGACGGCTACACGGCGCGCCCCTCGGAGGTGGACCTGGTGGTCGCGTTGAATCCGTCGACCTACCGCAAGGACGTCGCCGCGGTGCGCCCCGGCGGCTACCTGCTGTACGACTCGACGTGGCCGCTGGATCCGGCACTCGTGCGGGAAGGGATCACCATCCTCGGCATCCCGTTCGGCAAGATGTGCGTGGAGACGTTCGAGAAGGACCGTGACCGCACGCTGCTGCGCAACATCGCGTATGCCGGCGCGCTCGCCGCCCTGCTCGACATCGACATGGACGTCGTCGGGCAAATGCTCAACGAGAAGTTTGCCAAGAAGCCGCGCCTGCTCGACGCCAACCACACCGCGATCCACCTGGGCTACGACTTCGCCAAGGCCAACTTCGCCTGTCCACTCCCCTTCCGGCTGGAGAAGATGGACGCGACCGGTGATGCCATCCTCATGGACGGCAACACGGCCAGCGCACTCGGCGCGCTGTACGCAGGTGCCACGGTGGGGGCCTGGTATCCCATCACGCCGGCCACCGCGCTGATGGAAGCGTTCAAGGGCTTCTGCGAGAAGTTCCGCGTGGACCCCGACACGGGGCTCAACAACTACGCGATCCTGCAGGCCGAAGACGAGCTGGCCGCTGCCGGAATCGTGATTGGCGCCGGCTGGGCCGGGGCGCGCGCCTTCACCAACACGTCGGGGCCCGGGATCTCGCTCATGCAGGAGTTCATCGGGCTGGCGTACTACACCGACATCCCGGCCGTCTTCTTCGACGTGCAGCGCTGCGGCCCGGCCACCGGGATGCCGACGCGCACGCAGCAGGCCGACCTCTTCTCGCTGGCCTACGCCTCGCACGGCGACACCAAGCACCTCGTCCTCTTCCCCGCCAACCCTCGCGAGTGCTTCGAGTTGGCGGTGCAGTCGTTCGACCTGGCCGAGCGCTTCCAGACCCCGGTCTTCGTGGCCTCGGACCTCGACATCGGGATGAACGACTGGATGGTGAAGCGCTTCGAGTGGGACGACAACTACCGCCCCGATCGTGGCAAGGTGCTCGACGCCGAGGCGCTCTCGAAGATCGCGAAGTTCTCGCGCTACCTGGATGTGGACGGTGATGGGATTGCGGCCCGCACGCTCCCCGGCGTGGGCGGGAAGGGGGCCTACTTCGTGCGCGGCTCCGGGCACGACAAGCATGCCGCGTACACCGAGGACTCGGACGCATACCTGGAGCTGGTCGATCGCCTCAAGCGCAAGATCGATGGGGCGGCGGAGTCGCTCCCGACGCCGGTCATCCAGCGCCGTGACGGCGCCGAGGTGGGGCTGGTGATGATTGGCGGGTGCGACGCGGCGGTGCGCGAGGCGAGCGACATCCTGGCCACGCAGGGGATCGCGGTGGACGTGATGCGCATCCGAGCATTCCCATTCGCCAAGGCCGTGCACGACTTCATCACCGGTCACGAGCACGTCTTCGTGATCGAGCAGAACCGCGATGCGCAGTTGCGCGCACTGCTGGCCATCGAGCTTGGCGTGCCGCGCGACGACATGCACGCCGTGCTCGACTACGGGGGCATGCCGCTCACCGCCAAGGTCGTCGTCGACGCCGTATCCGCCCACTTAGCCGGAGTGCCCGCATGACGTCGATCACCAAGCCTCCCGTCAGGCATCCGAGCTCGCGCACCAACGCCCTGGGGCTCACGCTTCGCGACTACGAAGGAGCGATGTCGACGCTGTGTGCCGGGTGCGGGCACGACTCGGTCACCGCGGCGCTCATCCAGGCCGGCTGGGAAATGGCCCTCGAGCCGCACCGCGTGGGGAAGATGAGCGGAATCGGCTGCTCATCGAAGACGACCGCGTACTTCATGAAGCAGTCGCACGGCTTCAACTCCGTACACGGGCGCATGCCGTCGGTGACCAGCGGAGCCGCCGCGGCCAACCGGTCGCTCACCTACATCGGCATCTCCGGCGACGGCGACTCGCTGTCGATCGGGCTGGGGCAGCTGTCGCACGCCATCCGGCGCAACGTCAACATGCTCTACGTGCTGGAGAACAACGGCGTCTACGGCCTCACCAAGGGGCAGTTCTCGGCGTCGGCCGACATCGGGTCGACGAGCAAGAAGGGGGAGGCGAACGAACAGGCGCCGATCGACCCCGTCCTGCTGGCGTTGACGTTAGGCGCCACCTTCGTGGCCCGCTCGTTCTCGGGCGACAAGAAGCAGCTCGTCCCCATCCTCAAGGCGGGGATCGCCCACCGTGGCTTCGCCGTGGTCGACGTGATCTCGCCTTGCGTCTCGTTCAACGACCACGAAGGGTCGACCAAGAGTTACGCCTTCACCCGCGAGCAGTCGGTGGAGGCTGTCTCGGCAGATTTTGTCCCGATCCAGCGCGCGATCACCGTTCCCGAGACCGACGAAGAGGTGCGGGTGGTGCAGTTGCACGACGGCGGGAGCGTGCGCCTGCGGTCCACGTCACCCGAGTACGATCCCACCGATCGCGAGCACGCCTACGCATATGTGCGCGCCTGCCAGGCGCGCCAGGAAACGGCGACCGGCCTGCTCTTCGTCGACGATGGTGGACGCGAGATGCACGACATGATGCGCACCGTGCCCACGCCGCTCATCGACATCCCGTACGAGAAGCTCTGCCCGGGCAAGGCCGCGCTCGAGGCGCTGATGCAGCGGTATCGTTAGGTCGCGATGGAACGGTGCGAGGGGCGTGCCGCTGGTGCGGCGCGCCCCTCGTTCGTTTCCCACGCACGGTGCTCCCCCGCCGGTATCATCTGCGCATCGCCCGGGTGAGCGCGCGGTCGAGTGCGTTGGCGAACGCCTGCTTCTCGCGCGCGCCGTAGGCGCCATGACCGCCGGTCTCCACCCCCGCCCCGCGCAAGCCGTCCATGAAGTTCCGCACCGAGAGCCGCTCGCCGATGATCTCTTCGGTGTAGACCTCGCCGCGTGGGTCGATGACCGTGACCCCCTTGGGAACGAGGAGCGCCGCGAGCGGGATGTCGGCGGTGACCGCGACATCGCCAGCCTGCGCGTGCTCGGCGATGTAGCGATCCGCGACATCGGGGCCGCCGTCGACGCGCACCGCCTCGAGGTGCGGGTAGCCCGCGGGAAGCTGCACCCGCTGGTTGGCCACGAAGACGGTGGCCAGCGCGAGGCGCTCGGAGGCGCGGTAGCAGACTTCCTTCACGGCGAGCGGTGCGGCGTCGGCGTCGATCCAGAGCTTCATGCGGCGAAGGTTACCGCACCCAGCGCACCGCCGCCATCGACGAGAGCCCCGGACGGTCGCGTGCGTCGACGCGCACGCGATCACCGGGGGCGGCAAAGCGGTACACGCGCCCGCTCACCGGGCCGCGAATCGCCGCGCTCCCGTTGCCCACGTACTCGAACATGATCTCGCTGGTGGCCGACGGGGGGACCGGCGCGACGGCGGTGGCCGAGTGGCCACGCCCGGCCACTCCGCCGGCCACGGCGGCGGCCCGTGCCGCCGCACGGTTCTTTCCGCAACACATGCTGTTGTCTCCTGTTAGGGTCCGCTCGCCGGGTCGCGGCGATCGGGGATGAGTCGTTCGATGAGGATCGCGCCCCCCGACAGGGCGAGCCAGGCGACGCCGCGCGCCGGCCAGCTCGTCCCCACCCAATACGCCATCGGGAGCGCCACCCACATGCTCGTGCAGTAGAAGCAGTCCATCAGGTCGCCGAAGAAGCCGGCGCCCGCCGCCTGGCGGAGGCGGGCCACGAGGTTCCATGGTCCGTCCTCCGCCGTGATGAGGTGCGTGACCCGCCACGTCGCCAGCAGCCCGGCGAAGAGGAGGAGTGCACTCATCGGCGGTCGTGTGTCGCGCGCATCACACCGACACCTGGAACGAGCGTTCGCTCAGGTTGCGATGCGTGTTGTTGGCCTGGCAGTTCACGATGGTGCGCTTGTAGGCCCGGAGCTCGAGCTGGTAGCAGCAGCTCTCGGGGAAGGCGATGGCCGCACTGATCGTGAGGCGAATCGCCCCGCCGGTCCACGTGGGGGCCGCCGCGTTCTGCGGCGCCGAGCGTGCGGTGGCGTAGTCGGGGCCCACCTGCGCGGCCGCCGGCACCGGCGGTGCCCCACCGGGGAGCGGCGTGAGCGTCCCGCCTAACGCAATGAGGTCGCGTGCCAGGTTCTCGCCGTACGTGGCGATGAGCGAGTACCAGGCCAGGTGCCCCTGCGCGTCATGGGCGACGAAGTCCACCTCCAGCATGTCCCCCGTTGCGATGCGCACCTCGCCGCACGGACCGATGGTCGTCTGGCCACCGCCCGCGTGCACGATGCGCGCGTCGAGGATGTCGGTCTCGGGCTCGTTGGTGCAGCCGTGCGTCGTCCCGCCGCCACACGGGTTGTTGAGCGGCCCCGGAGCGGGGAAGGTCGATTGGTTGTCGGTCGTGACGGTGATCTCGGCGTCGGCCTGCGAGTCGCAGACCTTGAGGACGCGCGGGTTGGAGAGGACGCCGCCGGCCTCGTCGTAGCCCACCACCCGGAGCGTGTACGTCCCGTCGGCGAAGGTCGGCGCCGTGAGCCAGGGGACGACCATGTCGATGTTGGTCCCGAGCCAGACCTTGGTCGCGCCCCAGTCGGCCGGGGTGTGCGTGGCCTCGTAGTGCTCGACCGTCTCGTACACGTGCCGGCCGTCGATGGGGACCTGCGCGCTGAACGGGACATCGACGTCGGTGCCGAGCGCGAAGTCCCAGTACTCGCGCGCGAAGGTGCCTAACGCCTGCGACGGCATCAGCTGCCACGTTGCCCCATCGTCGTCGGAGAACTCGATCTCGTAGTAGTCGATGTCGCTCATGCACTGCGCCGTGCCGCGGATGTTCACCTGTTCCGCGAACGGGGCGTCGCCACCGTTGGAGATGACGTTGGGGAAGGCGTACCCCACCGGCGTCGGGTCGGCGCCGGGATTGCCGCCCACCTGGTCGGCGTCGACGCTGCACACCTTGGCCAGCGCCAGGCACTCGCCCTCGATGCAGTCGTTGATGGGGACGCAGCAGGCATCATCGGTCGCCGTGAGCGTCACGTTGCTCACCTGCGCGATGTTCCAGCGCGCCGAGAACCACCCCTCGTTGACGATCACGTGCTCGGTGCCGCCGCACGTTTGCGTGGCGCGGAAGACGATGTCGGGGGTGCAGTCCCACCACGGCTGCCAGGGATGCCACGGCCAGAGGCGCACGGCATCGAGCGCGGGGATGTTCGGAAGCCTGGACACCAGTCGCTCGCGCAGTCCATCCAGGAGCGACGGTTCGACCGGGGCGACGGCGGCGCGACCACGAACGAGCGCGCCTGCCGCGGCGCGATTCCGCGTGGGCGTTGCCCCCGCTGCTGCCGTGGTCAGCACGCGCGCGGGTGCGGCGAGTGCTGCGCGCCCCACCGAGCGCGGCAGCGACGGCTCGCCCAGGAATCGATCGAAGAGCGACAGGTCGGGGGCCGGATCGGGGAGCGGCGGGCGCGGCACGCGCGGATCGCGCTGCAGCGCGCCGTAGATCACCTCGGCGAGCTTGGGCTCCACGTACCAGCGGCGGAGCCTCCACCACCACCACGGCCACCACCCGCAGCACCACTTGAAGGTGAGGGTGAACGAGCCGCTGGCGTCGGTCGTGGCGCACCCCACCTGCTGCTTGCTCCACCACCACCACCAGGCATCGACGTCGTAGGCGCAGACGACGGCGCCGGGGACGGGGGAGCCATCGGGGCAGACCACGCGCCCATGGATGGTGAAGGTGCGACACCACCGCAGCCACCAGAACCAGTAGTAGGGGGTGATGCGAATGGCGGGGATCGCCAGGTCGTCCTTGCCGAAGAAGCGTCGGCGCGGGATGTCGAGCCCGATGGTCTGGAGCCCCGTGAGTTCCTCATCGGTTGCATCTGGCGGGCCGACGATGACCCGCAGCCCCGACTGCTTCGTGTCGATGTCGAACCCGACCTGCGCCTGCCCCTTCCGGTCGAACGCCACCGCTTGTGATGCGACCGGTTTACCGCCGGACGTCAGGAGCACCTTCACTTGCTGTTTGGGGTCGAAGCCTTCGATGCCCGAGGCGTCGAGCGGAATGGTGAGTCGAGCCATGGTTCCTCCATGCGCGTGCCGTGAATCGTACTACCGGGACGCACAGGCTATCCCCGGTTCGGATCGTTAGTACACCCGGGGAACTACGAGTCCGTGCCATCCTCAGCCATTGCCTAACCACGGCCGGGCCTGCCTAACGCCTGTCCGATGTGTCCTGGGTCACAGGCGGCGCGTGCGAACGCGGCGGCCGCCGGCACGCGACGCTGGCGACGCGCCACTCCGTCCGAGCCAGCCCGGGATGTCGAAGCAGTCCCGGCCGGTCGCAGGCCATCGTGTGGGTGCGATCGTGTGGGTGCGATCGCGTGGTGCGATCGTGTGGGTGCGATCGCGTGGTGCGATCGTGTGGGTGCGATCGTGTGGGTACGGGCGCGTCACCGGACGGTCGCCGGCCGACGAACTCCCGACGATCCCGGACGACACGCGCGCCAGGGGCGGGGCGATCGAGACTAGGGCACCGCGCCCGGGCGGGGGGCGATCCACGAGTCCTCGCGCGCACCCCGCGAACGGCGCCGCTCGCCGGTGCGTATCAGGACGAAGAAGGTCGCGGACACC
>ERZ795044.2238-NODE-2238-length-16948-cov-4.602853_pt1 | contig 16948 bp, 14 predicted proteins | sample MGYA00375128_ERZ795044 | MGnify/ENA primary metagenome ERZ795044 (study PRJEB30173, sample SAMN05720213) | anaerobic digester metagenome | isolation source: active sludge of municipal wastewater-treating anaerobic digesters | place: USA | collected 2014-12-22 ... | reverse complement strand
TGCTGGCGCAGCATGACGTGTTGCTGGACCTGCATTCCAATCATGGCAAAGGGCTCACCCTGGGCGCGAAAGGAATGCAGGTCCAGCAACACGTCATGCTGCGCCAGCAGCGGGCACAGCACATTGGCAATGCGGTCTTCGTTGTCCTGGGGCTGGTCGCAGGGCTGCAGGTTGCGGTTCAGGTTACGGTCACCGTTGCGCTCGCCTTTGCTGTAGGCCAGCGGGTTGGTAACGGGCAGTAGGGTAAGACTGCCGCGAATGATGGTGAGCTCGCCGCTGTCAAGTTCTGCCAGTACTTTTTCGATGCCGCGGGTGCCACTGGTTTCACTGCCATGCACGGCGCCTGTCACGATGAGCCGCGGGCCTGGCTGAAGTGACGAAAACCGGTGAATGCGCAGGTTGGCGGTGGAGTAATGCATTGTGGTGTGTGCGGCAACAATCGAAAAATCATTGTAGTCATGCACTCTGGAATGGCGCCTATCGAAGCGCGTTTGCGTTCCATAATCAAAAGATATGATGACGGTAAGTCTCTAGCCTGTTTTGACCCATATTCAGAGGTTATGCGAGGTTGCGCGATTGACATGCCTGGGAGCTTTGCGCACGTAGTAAGCTGAAACGATCTTTGCCCCAACCGGATGCACGCCACCATGAAATTTGGTTTCCCCTTTCTCCAGCGATTTGCGCATACCGGTCTCATGGGCCTGCTCGGGGCGCTATTGTTGGGCGGGTGCGCATCAGGTGTTCGCATCGACACCACGTATACCTCAGAGAATCAGGACAGTCGGGCTCAGTTTCTGGTTTTGCACTACACGGTGGGAAATTTCGAGAGTTCACTTGCCACCTTGACCAAGCCCTCAAACCGTGCCGTGTCCAGCCACTACCTGGTGCGCGACGACCCGGTCGTCACCTACCGTCTGGTGGATGAAAACCGCAGGGCCTGGCATGCCGGACCGAGCTTCTGGGGCGGTTACAGCAATCTGAACGCCAGTTCCATCGGTATTGAAATCGTGAATGCGGGGCCTGTCGTTGGCGCGGACGGCACCACGCGCTATACGCCGTTTTCGCAGGCGCAGATCAATGAAGTGGTTGCACTGTGCAAGGAAATCGTGGCGCGCCACCAGATCAGGCCCGACCGCATCATCGGGCACAGCGACATTGCACCAGGGCGCAAGCAGGACCCTGGCCCGTTGTTTCCCTGGAAGCGCCTGGCGGACGAGGGTCTGATTGCCTGGCCGGATGCGGCCATGGTGGCCGCGAAGCGGCCGCTGTATGAATTCCAGTTGCCCGATGCCAAATGGTTTCAGGGCAAATTATCGGACCACGGCTACAACACCTCGCACAGCGGTGAATGGGACGCCCTGACGCGTGACAGTCTGATCAGCTTTCAGATGAAGTACCGACCCGCCAAATACGATGGCAGGCCGGACGCCGAGATCGCAGCCCTGCTCGATGTGGTTAACGCCCCGCAGGGCATGGTCTTGTCCAAAGCGATGGATTTATCCAAACCCTACACCTCTCGCTGGTAGCTTGCGGCATGGCACTTTCCTATATCTGGTCGGGGTTCTTTCTGGTCGGCTTTGCCGCTGCCCTGGCGCAGTGGCTGTTCATGGGCGATGTGGAAGTTTTCAAGCGCATCATCGATGGCACGTTTACATCCGCCAAAGTAGCGGTCATGGACATCGCTCTGCCGCTGGCCGGGGTCATGACGCTGTGGCTGGGGCTGCTCAATATTGGCGAGAAAGCGGGGGCCATAGAGTTTGTGGCCAAGCTCATTGGTCCATTTTTCTCGCGCATTTTCCCGGAAGTGCCCCGAAACCATCCAGCGTCCGGCCACATGGTGATGAATTTTTCAGCCAATTTTTTGGGTTTGGACAACGCCGCCACACCGTTTGGACTCAAGGCTATGGACAGCCTGCAAAGCCTCAACCCCAACAAGGAAGAAGCCAGCGACGCGCAAATCATGTTTCTGGTTCTTCAGACTTCCGGCCTGACGTTGATACCCTTGTCCATCATTGCACAGCGGGCGATTCTGGGTGCGCAGGACCCGTCCGATGTGTTTCTTCCCATCCTCATTGCAACCTATGTGGCGACGGTGGTTGCGCTGGTCAGCGTTTCCATCAAACAGCGAATCAATTTGTTCGATCGCGTCATCCTGGGGTGGGTGGGCGGCATCACCGCCTTGATTGGTGGCATGGTGTGGTACCTGGTGAACTTTATGACACGCACCGAGATTGAGTTGTTTTCCAAGCTGGCCAGCAACTTGGTGCTGGCGGGCATCATTGCCGCTTTTTTGATTGGTGCCTTGCGCAAAGGTGTCAACGTCTTTGATGCCTTTGTCGAAGGCGCCAAGGGGGGTATTCAAACCTCGTTGACCATCATCCCTTACCTGGTGGGCATGCTGGTGGCTATCAGTGTGCTGCGCAATTCCGGTGTATTGAACTTTGTGGTCAGCGGATTTACCTGGGTGTTTTCGCACGTGGGATTGAATACCGACTTCACACCTGCCTTGCCTACCGCGCTGATGAAACCAGTGAGCGGCAGTGGTGCCCGCGCCATGATGATTGATGCCATGCAGGCCTATGGTGTGGATTCATTTGTCGGACGGTTGGCCTGCGTGTTGCAGGGGGCGACCGACACCACCTTCTATATCATTGCCCTGTATTTTGGCTCGGTCGGCATCAAGCGGGCCCGCTACGCAATCGGTTATGGCCTGTTGGCGGATCTGGCGGGCGTGCTGGCCTCGATCTGGGTGGCGTATTTGTTCTTTCATTGATGGGGTTTCATGCGACTGCGGCACATTGAGGTTTTTCACGCCATCATGCAGGCGGGAACCATCACGGGTGCGGCGCAGATCCTGCATATCTCCCAGCCTGCCGTTACCAAGGTGCTGCAGCATTGTGAACTGCAACTGGGTATTCCCCTGTTCAACCGGGTGCGCGGCAAGCTGTACCCCACGCCCGAAGCGCAACGTCTGCGCATCGAGATCGACAAACTCAACAAGGACCTGGTTTCCATTCGCCGCCTGGCGTCCAATTTGCGCACCGGTGAATTTGAACTGTTGAGATTGGTTTCCACGCCCGCCCTCGGTGTCTCGGTCCTGCCCTCAGCCATTGTCAAATGGGGCAATGCCTACCCCGAGGCGCGCTGCACGCTGGCTACCCACCATACGCGGGAGATCATCAGCGCGCTGTTGCTCAATGAGGCGGATTTGGCCCTGTCATTGCATGATCCGTGTTACCCCGGCATTGTTGCGGAGCCACTGGCCGCAGGGCCGATGATGGCCCTTTGTCCTTTGAACAGCCCCGAAGGGGCAACTGACGGAGCACTGAAGGTGGCGGATATTGCGACTCCTTTGATCGCGATTGCCGAAGGAGACCCCTTGGGCAACCTGGTCACGGGCGCATTTGAAGAGCAGGGCATTCACCCCCAAAGCCGCATCACCGTTCAGACCTACCAACTGGCGCGCTCGCTGGTGGAAGCCGGTGCGGGCATGACGGTGGTGGACCCATTCACCGCTGCATCGGCCGATCGCACGCGGGTCCGTGTGCGCGCACTCGAACCCGCCATACCGGTGCAACTGTATTTGCTGACTTCGACCGGTTCGCCGCCCGCACAGTCGGCGCGGCGCCTCGTGAAATTTCTGGGCGATACAGCGCGTGCGAGTCTGGCTTCGGTGGGGGTTTAGCCCGTGTCCAGCATGATCGCGTGCGAAGACATCCCTGCCAGCGCCGGGTTCATGGCCCTCAGGGACGTGCAGCACATCGACGTCGATTTGCGCTACACCACCAGCAACAATTTTCTAAAGCGGGTGCTGTACCGGGGCATCGATTGCGCGTTTCTGCGCGTGGAAGCGGCGTTGGCGCTGGAGCAGGCTGGCCAATGGCTGACAACCCATGTGCCCGGCACCCGCCTGCGCGTACTGGACGCCCTGCGACCCCAGCGCATCCAGGAACAGCTCTACCGCGAGTTTGAAAACACACCGCAAGCGATGTACTTGGCGCACCCGGAGCGTGGCTCCATCCACTCCTTTGGCATGGCGGTTGACGTAACACTGCTGGATGCCCAAAGTCGCGAGTTGGACATGGGTTCAGCCTTTGACGAAATGACACTGGTATCGCACCCGGACCGCGAAGCCGAGCACCTGGCTGCGGGTATGTTGACGCCCCAGCAGCTGGTCAATCGGGGCTTGCTGCGCGCGGCCATGCGACACGCAGGTTTTCATGGCATTCACTCCGAGTGGTGGCACTTTGACCTGGGCGACCGCGATGTGGTGCGCAGCGAGCTGCCGCGCGTGATGTAACGTTTTCCCGTACTCCATTGCCATGACACTACGACGCCGCCAATTTTTTCAATCGCTTTCCATGGGTGCTGCCGTTATTGGAAGCGGCGCAACTGATGCTGCGCAGGTTGCCAGTTCGGCAGCGTCCAACTGGCCGACTTTGCTAGCCCCGCGTTTGCACCCGGGCGACACGTTGGGCCTGGTCAGTCCGGCCAATGCCACTTTCGAGCGCGAGCCCCTGCAAATAGCCGTCGAGGCGCTGCAGGCTCTGGGTTTCAAAGTCAAGTTGGGCGCTCATGTACGCGCCCGCTACGGTCACTTTGGGGGAACCGACACCCAGCGGGCGAGCGACATCAACACGTTTTTTGCTGACGACAGAGTCGCCGGTTTGATTGCCGTGACCGGTGGCTCGGGCTGCAACCGCATCATCGACAAGCTGGACTATGGCCTTATCCGTGCTAAGCCGAAGTTTTTTGGTGGTTTCTCGGACCTGACGGCGCTGGTCAATGGCATACAGCGCCAGACCGGCCTGGTCACTTTCCACTGCCCGGTTGCCGAATCGGAGTGGAATCATTTCAGCGTGTCCCACTTCAAGGACATGGTGATGCAGGCACAGACTCCGCTGCTTCGCAACCCCACCGGCGAACGTGGTGACAACCTGGTGCAGACGCAGGACCGGATTTCTACCCTGCGAAGCGGCAAGGCGCGTGGCCGGCTGGTGGGCGGGAACCTGTCGGTGCTGGCCTCGCTGGCGGGATCGCCCTACATGCCCGACTTCCGCGGGAGCCTGCTGTTTCTGGAGGACATCAACGAATACATCTACCGCGTGGACCGCTTGTTGTCCACCTTGCGGCTGTGTGGCGCACTCGGGCAGGTGGCTGGCCTGGTGTTGGGCAAGTTCACCAAATGCGAGCCGGGCGACGGACGCTTTGGCACGCTGACGCTGGATGAAGTGTTTGACGACTATTTCCTGCCTCTCAATGTTCCGGTTTATCGGGGTGCCATGATCGGACACATCAAACGCAAATTTACCCTTCCGGTTGGGCTGGAAGTGGAGATGGATGCCGATGCCGGGACTTTGCAACTTTTGCGCCCCGCCGTACTCTGACCGCCATGCACCACACGTTCAAATGTCTAACGGCTAGCACACTGCTGCTGTCCATGTTTGCATTTCCCTGCATCGCGCAAGACAAAGGCAGCCTCAACCCGCAGCCTCTTGCGCCCTTGAGCAGCCCGGCGGATGCAAATACGCCGGCTAAAGCGCTGTTCGGGCGCGCCACCACGGCAGCGCCGCTGGAACCCGAACCCTTTGGCTTCTATTCGAAAGGCTGTCTCGCAGGCGCTCAGGCCCTGTCGCCTGACGGGCCGCAGTGGCAGGCGATGCGACCCTCGCGCAAGCGCAATTGGGGGCATCCTGAACTCATTCGCTTTGTGGAGCGCTTCGCCCCCGCCGCCGCGCAGGCCAGTGGCTGGCCAGGCATTCTGGTGGGAGACATGGCACAGCCACGCGGTGGCCCCATGCTGACCGGCCATGCCTCGCACCAATTGGGGCTGGATGTCGACATCTGGCTTAAACCGATGCCCGTGCATCGCATGACGCGCGCCGAGCGTGAGGAGGTTTCTTCCATCACGGTCGTTCGGCCCGACCGTCTGGATGTGGAACCAACCGCCTGGACACCCGGCCACCAGGCCGTGCTGCGCAAGGCGGCGATGGATGCGCAGGTGCAACGCATTTTTGTGAATGCCGCAATCAAGCGTGCCCTGTGCCGCAGTTCCAAAGGCGAGCCGTGGCTGCGCAAGATTCGGCCTGAGCATGGGCACGACTACCACTTTCATGTGCGCCTGTTCTGCCCGCCGGGTGCTGCCAAATGCACCGTGCAGGATCCAACGCCTGAAGGCGATGGCTGCGACGATTCCTTGGACTGGTGGTTTACCGAAGAGGCATTGCACCCCAAGCCCTCGGGTCTGCCACCCAAACCGTTGACCCTGGAGAAGCTACCAGCCGAATGCCGCAGGGTTCTACAAGCCGGTTAGAGGTTTTTCCCCGATCAAGGCTCGGCAACCGGTTGGTTAGTCAGACGCGACTGCACGGCCCTCAGCAGCCACCCCGAAGTGACATAGGCTGAAAGATGTTTTCCTGGGCAAAGTGTTTGAGCGCTGAAGTCCCGGTGGGTTGCGATGTCCTGCAAATCAAGATGGTGGTTCCGCACGAGCACGGCCATCAAGTCCACCGTGGCGAGTAGTTGCGCCCGACTGGGCTGCACCTCTTCAAGGTTGCCCAGCAGCATAATCAGTGCGTGTCCATTGGGGTTGTACTCGGTGTTGGTGTCGCCAGGTACTGCAAGGTCCCGTGCGGCATAGATTTGACCTTCAGGCGACACAACGAAATGGTATGGAATGTCCGACCAGCGCTTGGTAAGCCGTGACCATTGCTGCAGCCGCTGCAGGTACCCCGCAACATCTCCGCCGTTGATCCAGGTTTCTCCTTGATGGTGCAAAGTAATGCGCTGGATGGATTGCGGCTGAATAGGCGAGTGTGATGGCGAACCATCCCACGATTCAACCGAAACGATATGCACCAGAGCAAAAGCGCCGTCGACTCCGGCGGCAGGGTCACTCGCCTGGGCGGTACTGACCACACCAAAGAGCCCTAAAGCAAGAAGTAGAGTTGAACAGAGACAGATTTTGTGTTTCAAGGTTCTGGCGTCAACTGGGTCAATCCCGTTGGCCCGCAACCCATTCAATGAGGCTGTCAAGAACCGGCTTGCCCCGGGATGGTGCCTGGTCGTGGTTCAAAATGGCAACGACGACCCAAGTCCGTTCCTGTTGATCGAGCACATAACCAGCCAGGGCAACCACGTTGCGCAAAGTGCCGGTTTTCAAGCGCGCACGCCCTTCCACGATTGGGCCTTGCAATCGCCGCGTCAGGGTGCCATCAACACCGGCCACGGGTAGGCTGGTCAATAATTCCGGCGCATATGGCCCCTGGTAGGCGACAGTGAGTACGCTGGCCAACTGCCGCGCCGTAATGCGCTCGCTGCGCGACAAACCAGAGCCGTTGTCCATCACCAATCCGTCTGCATGGATTGCCTTGGCGGAAAACCACTCCTGCACAGTGCGCCGGGCTGCATCCAGTGTGGGCTCTCCAACAGTTGCCGCCTTGGCGCCCAGGCGCAGGAAGGTCAGTCGCGTCAAGGGGTTGTCGGATCGCTTCATCATGCCGCGCGCCACTTCGGCAAAAGGGCGACCCATGTGGCTGGCCAGAACGACCGCACTGCTTGGCGTCGGTCCCTCTGCGTCGGCGCCATGGATCTGGCCGCCGAGTTGGGACCAGATCAGACGGACCGCTGCCGCAGTTGCCCACTGGCGGTCAACCAGATTGAGATCCAGCTGCCGCGCGCAATTGCGCGGGAACTGGCCCCGTAAACGCACCACGGGTGTTCCCTGGTCGATCTCAATGATCGGCAATTGCCAGGTATCTTCCCACTTCGCACAGACGTTGTTGTTGAGTGCCATGGCGCTGGTGTCCAGCCGGAGGCCGGGCAGCACCGGACTGGTGCGCACCGTGAGGTTTGAGTCATCAGACTGCAGCACAAACCCCAGCAGGCTGGTGTTGAGGTTCAGCGCATCCGGAATCACGTTGTACTGGAATTCGGGCGCTTCATCAAACGGCGCAACTTCCACGTCCAGGCGTGGCGGGTTGAACAGAGTGCGGTCTGTCACCAGTCCGCCTTGGATGTGTGTCACGCCTTGCTCGCGCAACTGGCGCAGCATGCCCCACAGTGCCCCCCAGTCCAGATCGGTGTCAGCACCGCCGCGCAAGTAGAGGGGGCCTTGAATGACGCCGTCTATTGGCTTGGTGGCGGCCAATAGGTCGGTCCGGCCCCGCGCGTTGGTGCCCAGGCGCTCCAGCGCAACGATGGTGGTGACCAGCTTCATGGTCGAGCCAGGCTGCCGGGGCTCATCGGCATTGAGTCGCAAGCCGCTTGCGCGGTCCGATAGCGGATAGGCGACCACCCCCAGAACAGAGTCTGGCATGTCGGCCCTTTGCAGGGCAGCCTCCACCGACGGAGGAAGTGCGTTGACGTTCTTTACCACCGCGCAACCTGTCAACATCAAAAATACAATTGCGGTCAGCCACGCAAGACCGCGCAATGGATGGTTTTTTCGGTGCAAGATGGATGGCATGTTTGCATTTTCACCATTTCCTGAAGCAAGGTCGGGTGGTGGTGGAATGAATCCTGCTACAAAAGAGTTTTGATGTATTCCCACAAGTTATGCTGTCCAAGCAAGCATTTATTGCAGTAAAGCGACATTCCGGGGCTTTACCTATGGTTTACAACTGGCTTCTGCATCAATATGTAACAAATGCTTCATCCAGATTCTGATGCGCCGGGGCTCGCCCTGGCTCCTGTTTTTTCCTGACTTACAACCATCTACCCATAACCAAAGGAGTTCCACCTTGAACATGAAGAAATTGACCCGCAGCCTCGCCCTGCTGGGATTGAGCACCCACCTGGTGGGCATGGCGCAAACCCCCCCCACCACCCAGTCGCTGGGCCGTGTGGAAATCACGGGTTCGAGCATCAAGCGGATACAGTCCGAGGGCGCGTTGCCAATTGAGATCCTGACATCGGATGACTTGGTCAAGCGCGGCATTGGCTCGGTCGAGCAAATGTTGAATCAGTTGTCCGGCAATGCCTCCGGTGCTGACAACGCGGTGTCCAACAACAACATTTTTGGTGGCGACACGGATCGATTGACCGGTGGGTCTGCCAGTGCAAACCTGCGTGGCTTCGGGCCTGGCAGTACGCTGGTGCTGCTCAATGGCCGGCGCGTCAGTACCCACGGTATGAGCGGTGGAAGTGTTGACCTCAACACGATTCCTTTTGCTGCGATTCAGCGGGTTGAAATTCTGAAGGACGGCGCATCGGCCATTTACGGAACTGACGCCATTGGCGGGGTGATCAACTTCATCCTGAAGAAAGACTTTGAAGGCGTATCCATTGGGCTCGATGGCTCCAGGCCCTTCCAGTCTGCTGCCGGCTCCACCCGCAAGCTGTCGCTGACAGCGGGCAAAGGCACGCTGGAGAAAGACGGTTTCAATGTGATGGCCAGTCTGTCGGTCGGCAAGGATGACATTCTGCGTGGGTCGGACCGGGATTGGTCCAACGGCTTCAATCCGGCAATGGGCTTGTCGCCCAATTCCAGCAGTTCACCCTTTGCCAACATCATTACCTCAACAGGAACGGCCATGGGAACGGCGGGTTCCCGTGTGGGTGCCACCGACGCCACCAAGTACACCCGTATCAACCTGTTGAGCATGCAGAACCAGTGCGATGCGGTGACCGAAGGCGTGCAGTTCCAACCCGCGTTGTGGACATCGCCAACCGCATCCGCCGCGACCCGTGCTGCCAATATTGCCAGCGGTCGTTACCTTTGCAACACCGACTACGGCAGCCAGTACATGCTGGCAACGCCCAAAGAGGCCAGCAATCTGGTCATGCGCGGCAGCATGAAGCTGGCTGCCAACCACACCGCCTCGGTCGAGCTCACGGGTTCGCGCACGGGTGTGCGTTCCGAACTCACACCAGCCCAGTTCAGCACCAGTTCTTCCACCAACGCGGCCATCGGCAACAACTACTATCCGGTCAATGGTCCGCACTACCTGAACCTGAAGAACTACGGGGTATTGGATTTTGATCCGACCAAGCCCATCGCTTACCGTTTCCGGATGCAGGACTGGGGTAACCGCGTCATTGACAATATTTCCAGCAATAGTCGTTTGTTGGTGGCGTTCGATGGGGTGGTTGGGAAATATGATTACAAGCTGGGTTTGTCCACCGCGCAGGCTGAGGCCTACTCCGATTTGTATGACGGCTACGCCTATTCCAGCAAACTCAACGCTGCTTTGAAAACGGGCATCATCAATCCATGGGTGATGCCTGGTCAGACCCAGACGCCTGAAGCCATGGCGCTCATCGAGTCCACCAAAGCACGCGGCCGCGTGATGGGTGGCAAGACTGCCTTGACCCAGTTGGATGGTTCGCTGTCGGGTGAGTGGATGAATTTGCCAGCCGGTCCCGTGGGCTTTGCTGTTGGATTTGACCTGCGCAAGGAGACCTATGAATTTGCCAACACCACAGCGAGCACCACAGCGGCCATTACCTGCGTCAGCAGTCTGCTGACCACGGTGGCGTCTGATGTGCTGCTGTGCCCAGGCAACTCGGGCGTGCCACAGGTTACCCGCAACATCCAGGCCGTGTATGGTGAATTGGCAGTGCCGGTCACCAAGTCCCTGGAAATGCAACTGGCCCTGCGTACCGACAAGTACGAAGGCTTTGGTACCACCACCAACCCCAAGATCGCATTCCGCTACCAGCCCCTGCCGACTTTCCTGATGCGCGGCTCGGTCAACTCCGGCTTCAAGGCACCTACCTTCCAGCAGCAGCAAGTCAATAACGCACCGCAGTTGGACGTTACCAAGTGGGCTGACCCTGTGCGATGCCCGGTTGACCCAACGCAGTGCGACATTCAGGTGAACTATACCAACAGTGGCAATCCGGATCTGAAGCCAGAGAAGTCCAAGCAGGGCACACTGGGATTCGTCTGGGCACCAGACAGTGCTGTGACCCTGTATGCCGACTACTGGCGCGTGGACCTGACGGACCGTATCCGCACCCTCACCATTGGTGATCTGCGCAACAACTATGGCTTGTTTACCGACCGCTTTGTACGCGACGCCAGTGGCAACGTCTCTGTTGTTCGCGCGGGTTGGGTGAATGCGGCAGGCAGTTCCACCAAGGGTGTGGATTGGGGTGCAACCGGTTCCTTCAACGCCATGGGCAGCAAGTGGGTAGCCGCTATCAATGGAACGCACATGCTCAGCCACATGGAGTCTCCGCTGGAGAATCTGCCTATGGCCGAATACGTGGGAACCTTTGGAACACGCACGCTGTATTTGCGCAACAAGTTCACCACCAGCCTGACATGGACAGAAGGCCCCTGGAGCAGCACACTGACTGGCACCTACAAGTCTGGCTACCAAGACCAGAACCTGACGAACCGGGCGACCATGCCGGCCACGGCCAACACCGATGTGGACAGCTACACCATCTTCGGGCTGAGCGCCACCTATAAGGGAATCAAGAATGCCAGCTTCTCGGTTGGCATTCGCAATTTGCTCGATGTCAAGCCACCATTTACCCACCACGATGTGGATGACGTTGCCGGTGCTGGCTGGGACCCACGGGTTGCCGATCCATTTGGCCGCACGCTGACGGTGTCGATGAAATACGACTTCTAGTACGCGGGAACGCAGGGGGCTTTGGCCCCCTGGACCTCCCAGACCCGCATGGCGCAGGCCCTGCGGGTTTTTTTATGGCCGCAGTTGCAGGCCTTCCAGGCTCAAGGGGCTTGGCCGCTCTGCAACCAGTTCCGACACAATGCGTGCCGCGCCAAAGGCCATGGTGAAACCCAGGGCGCCGTGCCCCACGTTGAGCCACAGGCCTGCGACAGGCGTAGCACCCAGAATCGGTGCGCCGCCCGGCGTGGCCGGACGCAGGCCCGCCCACTCTTCGGACGCATCGTAGTGGGCCGCCTGTGGAAAGGTGGCCTTGACGCAGCGGTAGAGCGACGCGATGCGTGCGGGGTCAATGCGCGTGTCTTCCCCCACCATATCGGCCATGGCCGCTACACGCAGCTGGCCTCCGATTTGTGCGTAAAGAACCTTCTTCTCCACGTCGGTCACGCTGACCACGGGGGGCGTGTGCTCCGGGCCAATCGGTGCCGTCAGGCTGTAGCCCTTGAGGGGGTAAATCGGCAAGCTGATACCGGCCGTCAGTGCCAGGGCGCGGCTTTGCAGCCCGGCTGCAATCACGAACGCGTCGGCATCGAGCTCGCCTACATCGGTACGCAAGGCCACTGCCTTCCCGTCCCGAATGACAAAGCCTTGCGCCTGCACGTGATCAAAGCCCTTGAAATGGGAGTGTGCCCGCAGGCGTTCGGCCAGCTGCAGGGACAGCGCGTAGCAGTCGGCAACTGCCTCGCCCGCAGTGAATACGCCGCCGGCCAGTTTCACGGGGCAGTGGGCCAATGCGGGCTCCACACTCAAACATTCCCTGTGGCTCAGCACCCGCTCAATGCTGCGGGCATCACGGCGCAGGCGCGCTGCCACGGCTGCGAATTCTGCGTCGCTGCGGTAAATGACCAGTTTGCCGGGTGTGCGCAATGACACGCCTTCGAGTTGGGCATGGGCGTACAAATCGGAGAAGGCAGTCTGGCTTAAGGCGCCCAAGGCCAGCAGGCGCTGTGTGGTGCGCTGGTTGACCGATGCGCGGCAGTTGCCCAGGAACGCGGCCAGCCATTTCCATTGGTGCAGACTCCACTCAGGCTTGAAGCGTAAGGGGCTGTCGGGATCCAGCAGCCAGCGTAGCGCCTTGAGCGGTACACCTGCATCGGCAAGGGGTGATACAAAACGGTAGCTGAGCTGTCCGCCGTTGGCCCGACTGGCACCCTGAGCGAGCGCAGCTTCTCTCTCCACCACACTGACGGTGAACCCAGATTCCAGCAACGACCAGGCCGTCGTCAGCCCAACCACTCCGCCACCGATGACCATCACATGCCGCATAGCTTAGGTATTCAAAAACTTGAACCCTAGCGTAAGGGCTTGGGGGCAAATCAACCAATGAATGCAGGCCCGCGTCTCATAACCCGGGTCAATGGGTGTGCGGGTTCGGCAGGCCGGTCATGGTCCTATTGAACCTATGGTGATTTGACCGTTGGCAGAAATATCCACCGGCACCGGTATCAGCCCCTCGCCCAGGCACTCGCCAGAATCACATACGCCGTCCGACCACCGAAAGCGCGCGTAGTGCACATTGCATGTGATGCTGTGGCCGGGGCGTGAGATGAGCAGCGTCTGCTTGGCGGCCAGCGGCACGCCAAAGTGCGGGCAGCGGTTGACAAAGGCACGCACCTGCAAGCCGTTGCGCAGCATCACCAGGCGAAAAGGCTGCGCTATGCCGCCACCCGTGTCCAGTGCCATCAGGGTAGCCTGGCCATCGGGTAGATCGCTGACAGCGCCCAGCGCGGTGCCCGGGGTCGGCGCATGGGCTAGCGTATTCCAGAGCGGTGTGGTGGATGTGGACATGGTGTCCTTTATACCCAACTTGGGTCGTTATGGAGAAGGTCTCGGAATTAGATGGTCAAATTGGCCTCTAGCCCTCGTCGAATATACACAATGCGCTATCATAGTAATAGCAAATAGTTTTGAGTCAATCGGGCCATGTTGCGCCGCAAACTGCCAGCCCGGCCGCCACACCGCCAAAGCGATTGCCTTCCACCACCTTCGCATGGGGCATGGCGGTGCGCAGGGCCTGCATGAGGGGGCGCAACGCTGACGAACCGCCTGTGAGGTAAACCGCGTCGACGGCGGGCAGGCCTGAGCGCTCCACACACAACTGCGCGCACTGAACAACCTGGCTGAGCGCCTGTTGCAAGCAGCTGGTCATGACGGGCACGGTGACGGTGGCACCCAGGTGTTCGCTGGGCCCATGGCCCAAGAAGTCCAGGTCCACCAGGGCGTCGTTGCCGCTGATGGAGCAGGCAATCTTGGCCGCCTCAACCCCTGCCAGCATGCGGTGGCCATGCTGGCCTTCCAGCGCGTCCATCAGGCGCGCATGCAGGGTCTGGTCCACGTAGTCGGTCCACAGCTCTTTGGCAAAGTGCAGGGCCTTGCGCGTATAGGCCTGGTGGATCAGGTGCCAAGTGGTCAGGTCAAAAAACACGCTGTTGGGCACCGGGCGACCCCCGGTACCGATGTGCCGGTAGCCCAGCAGTGGCATCACGGTTGCGAGGTCGAGCAGGCGGTCAAAGTCGGTGCCGCCGATGTGCACGCCGGTGGTGGCCAGAATGTCGGCAACGCGGTCACTTTGTTGCGCGCGCGCCGGGTTCAGGCGAATGACCGTGAAATCGGACGTGCCTCCGCCAATGTCCACCACCAGGGCGGTCGTTTCTTTCTCCACGCGTTGCTCGTAGTCCAGCGCAGCGGCGATGGGTTCGAGTTGGAATGCGATGTCGGTAAAGCCCGCTTCCATGGCGGCTCGGCCCAGGGTTTCCTGTGCCAGCGCATCGCGCTCAGGGTTGTTATCCACAAAGTGCACCGGGCGGCCCAATACAGCGCGGCTGAGTGGCTGCCCGACCTGGGCTTCACAGCGGCGTTTGAGCTCCTTGAAGAACAGCACCACAATGTCAAAAAAGCGGATGCTCTGGCCGTTGGCTGCGGTGTACTCGTCCATCAGCTGGCTACCCAGCAAGCTCTTGAGCGAACGCAGCAGGCGGCCTTCCGTGCCGCTCAGGTAGGCCTGCATGGCCTCAGAGCCATACAACACGGTATGGGTCTCACTGGCGAAGAAGAGGGCTGTTGGCATCTCGGACCTGGCACCGTCCAGGGCCATGGTGTGCATCCGGCCGTCGGCATCCATCAGTGCGGCAGCGGAATTGGAGGTGCCAAAGTCAATGCCCAGCACCAGCGGTCGAATGGTCTCGCTCATGCAGAGTGCGGGGGAAGGGCGCTACACATGGTGAGCAACGGTAGGGACAACGTCCTCCAGCACCTGCTTCAAGAAAGCCGCGATGTCGGCAATCTCACGCGGGTGAACCGCGTGCTGCATGGGGTAGGTGTGCCACTGCACCGGGTGGCCCAGGGCGGCCAGCGCGTCGCGAGACTTTTCACCGCGTGCCACGACCACCACCGGGTCCTGGGTGCCGTGCGCCATGAAGACGGGCGTCTGGGCGTTGGCGGCGTTGCGTTCAGTAGCAAAGCGGTCTGCCAAAGGCAAATAGCCTGATAGTGCCATGATGCCCGCCAACCGATGCGGAAGTCGCAGACCGGTGTGCAACGCCATGGCGCAACCCTGGCTGAAACCCGCCAGCACGATGCGCCCATACGGAATGCCACGGGCCACTTCGTTCTCTATCAGGGCCTTGACGGCACGTTCGGACTTCTCAATTCCAGCCGCGTCTTGCCGGTCCACGAGGTTGAGACCCAAAATGTCGTACCAGGCAGGCATGATGTAGCCACCATTGAGCGTGACCGGAATGCTGGGCGCGTGGGGAAATACGAAGCGGATCGGGGGGCAGCCCGTCAGGTTCAGCTCAGGCACCAGGCCCGCGAAGTCGTTGCCGTCCGCACCCAGGCCGTGCAACCAGATGACGGCTGCGGTCGGGTGGGGAGCGGATTCGAGTTCAATGCGGGGCAACAGGGTGGTCATGGACAGTGTGCGGTGCGGTTGTGAAGCCGCACATTGTCCGTGATCGGAGGCTCGCTAGAAAAAGCAATCGGGATAGATCAGCCGCGCCTGGTCCAGTGCACGGTCACCCAACGCAACCAAATCGTGCACTGCGCCCGTAGTCATGGGAGCCAGGACTTGGTCGGCGATGTCTTCGAGATGCCGGTTGGCGTGCAACATCCGGTGCAAGTCCGCAATGGTCATGTCCAGCAATTCAAATGCCAGCTGTATCGCCATGGCCCGGCTGCCTTCCTGGTGCACGGGCAATACGCCGTGCAAGTAGATGGTGCCCAGGCACAGGGCGTAAATTCCCTCATGCGCAATGAGATAGCGGCCAATGGCGCTTAACTCTGGAGTCTTGGCGTCCCGCAGGGAAACGATGGCGTTGGACAGGAAGCGCAAAGCCGCGACCTCGTCAAAACGCGCCTTCTGTAATTGTCGACTCCACAGCAGGAGTTCGAACTGCGCCGTGGGGCGCTGGAGCAGGGTTGTTGTCATACCACTCAGCCTCATGATTGCTTGGTTCCCTCAGTTATCGGCAGTTTTCCGGATAACTGGAGCCCTGGCCACCCCTCACTTGTTGGGCAGCCAACCCAGCCCATGAGCATGCAGGCTCTGAATGTAGAGGCGCTCTGGTGTTTCTGTGACAGCTGTGGTCTCGGGATAGGCTCCGGTGGGATCTTGCAGGTCGGCAACGACTTTGCCATCCTCCGTGATCGCGATCACGTGACCGTAGGACTTTGGCACCGGCCAGAAAGCACGTGGCAGGCGCAGCGTCAGGCGGCGCAACCATGGCTTGTCGGCCATGTTGTCGGCGACCGGGTTGCGCGGCTTTGCAAAGCCCAGCCAGATTTTTCCGTTCAGGCCGCGCATCAGGTTGTCGGGGTAGCCCGGCAGGTTGTCCAGCACAACGGTGGCTTGCGGGCTGGTTTGCGCCAGGTTGAGGTCATGGGCAGACACCGCAATCTTCCACAGGCGAAACTTGCCGGTTTCGGTGACAAAAAGGGATTGCTCATCCGTGCTCAGAGCCACGCCGTTGGCAAAACTGAGGCCGACCGCGAGTATTCGGGTGGCCTTGGTCGCGGGGTCATATTCCAGGATACGGCCAGTCGATGCACCTTCGATGATGTCCAGCACACTGGCTTCAAAGGTTCCACCCCAGTCTTTGGGGGCAAAGCGGGTGGATGCATCGCTGAAATACATCTTGCCGCTCTTGGCTACAACCACTGCGTCGGCGTAGCGAATGGAGTCACCGTTGACGCGGTCGGTCAGCACGGTGACGGTGCGGTCTGGAGTAATGGACAGCAAGCCCTTGACGGCGTCGGCTGCAATGAGCTTGCCCTGGGCGTCAAAGTCAAAACCCAGCACCCGCCCGCCG
>ERZ795044.2236-NODE-2236-length-16949-cov-7.118267_pt1 | contig 16949 bp, 9 predicted proteins | sample MGYA00375128_ERZ795044 | MGnify/ENA primary metagenome ERZ795044 (study PRJEB30173, sample SAMN05720213) | anaerobic digester metagenome | isolation source: active sludge of municipal wastewater-treating anaerobic digesters | place: USA | collected 2014-12-22 ... | reverse complement strand
AGCACAAGTGGCTCAGCTTCGAGAAGCTCATCGACGTCGGACTCGCTTCGCACGTCTTCGTCGTCCCCAGCGTCACCGCCGAGGATGGGGATGCCGAAGGGTCCCCCGCCGTGATGGGACAGATGATGGCGACCGGGATGCCCACCGTCGCCACGCGACACTCCGACATTCCATACACGTTCGGCCCCTACGCCGATCGTCTCGTCCCCGAGCGCGATCCCATGGCGCTCGTCGAGCGCCTGCAGCGCTACTACGACGAGCCCGAGACGATGACCCGCGAGGGGCTGGAGTATCGCGCGCATATCCTGGCGACCTTCGATACGCGGATCTGCGCGGGTGCCCTGAGTTCGGTCTACGACACCCTGTAGCATGCGCGTCGCGACTCCCGCTGCAGCCGAGATGCACGCCGAACCGACGCCACGGGCGTCGGTCGCGCCGGCGTCGCTCTCGCTGGTCACCGTGCTCGTGGTGGCGCTGATCCTGGGGGGATTCGCCACCGTGGCCTGGGTGACGCGCACGCCCGGGGTCACGCACAGCAATGACGACGCGCTGTACATGTTGCTCGGCGACCAGCTCACGCACTTCTCCTATCGCGAGCTCTTCAAGGTCGGCGCCCCGCGGCACGGCCAGTATCCACCGCTCTGGCCCGCGCTGTTGGGCCTCACGCAGTTCGTCACCGGCGGCAGCGAGACGGCGCGCTTTCTCCTGGTGACCGCACTGATGACCGGGGCGCTCGCCCTGTTCTTCGACCTCGCCAGGCGCCTGCTGCCGTTGCGGCTGGCGGTGCTCGTCCTCGCCGCGGCGGCCTGCAACCCGTTCACCATCCTCTCGGCCGGACGGGTGATGTCCGAAGCGGCATTCCTCTTCTGGACCATCCTCTGCCTGTGGGCCTTGCAGCGGGCGCGGGCCTCGGGCGACGACCGGCGCTTCCTTGTCCTGGCGGCGCTCGCAGCCCTGGCCGCGGCGCTCACGCGAACGATCGGCCTCACCCTGCTGGCCGGGGTGGTCGGCGCCTGGCTCCTGCAGCGTCGGTGGCGCTCGGCGGCCCTGCTTGCCACGCTCACCGGCGTTCTCGTGGGGGGCTGGCTTGCCTGGACGCTGTTCAATCACGAAGGGGTGGTCGGGCGCTCGTACGTCGCCGACGCTGCGCAGGTGACGCAGGACAAGTCGGTGGGGAGCGGGACGGCTTCACCGGTGGTCGTGATGGCCCGCAAGGTGGCCCTGCGCGTACGATTGCAGCTCACGGATCTCATCCCGTCGGGGCTCCCGTTTCCCACGCTCGAGGGGACGGTCGTCGACAACGTCGCCTGGCTGCTCGTGACGCTCGTCCTCGGCGCCTTCGGCGCCGCGGCCTACTGGCGACTCCTCCCGGCTGCGATCCTGTACGTGCTCGCATATTGCGCGCTGCTCTCGGTCTGGCCCTGGGCGCCGCGGCGGTTCTTCGTCCCGTTGCAGCCGCTCATCCTCCTCGGCTTTGTGCTCGGGGCCCTCGAGATGCGGCGCCTGTGGAAACCGATGGCGCGGCTCAGCGAACCCCTCGCGGTCGCACTCGTCGCCATCGTGGTCTCGGCTGGCGTGCCGCAAGTCGTGGCCAACGCCCAACAGGGGCTCCGCTGCGATCGCCAGGCCATGTGGACGTCGGACGGCTGCTACAACGCCGACCAGCGCGCCTTCTTTGCCGCGGTCACCTACGCACGCGATTCACTGCCCACGACCGCGCGCTACCTGGTCGAGCGCGAGACCGCCTTCGCCTATCACACCGGGCGCACGGTGCAGCACGCGCAGATGCCGCTCCGCTTCTCGGACGAGGACTTCCGCGCCTACCTCAGGAACGAGCGCATCGAGTACATCGTCCTGACGCGCCTCACCGAGTCCGAGGTGAGCAGCGTCGTCCCGAAGCTGCTGCGCAATTGCGAGTACTTTGCGATCGAGCGCGTCTTCGAGCCCACCGGGCGCATGTACCGGCTGCTGTCCGCACCGGCGCCGGCAGCGGCCAACGCCTGCGCCGACCTGCAGCGCGGAATCGGCGGTCCACCCAGGTGACGACGGCGCGATTCGCTGCTCGTTAGGTCACCGGCACGTCGGCGCCCCGTTCGTCTGGCGCCGCTGCTCGTCGCGCGGCCACCGGCATCCCGCCGTCTCGTCAGGCGGGGCCGCCGAACTGCTGCGAGAGCAGCGCCTCGTAGTGGGCGAACTGGACCTCCGTCGTCCACGTCTCCAGCAGGGCGCGATCGGCCGGTCGCCAGTTGTTGATCGGCGCCTCCAGCGCGGCCCGCACGACGGCGTCGATGTCCGGCGTGTCCTCGGTGACGACGAAGTGCCCGTTCGCCCGGCGCAGCATCGAAGCGCTCTCGCCCTTTTCATCGACGAAGGCGACGATCGGCCGGGCGGCGCCCAGGTACTCGTACAGCTTGTTGGGAACCTGGATGGGCTGGCGCTGCGCGAGCAGCAGCAACACGTCGGCGGCGTGCTGCATCGCGAGCGACTCCTGATGCGGGATGCGCCCGCGCAGGCGTACGATCGACGTCAGTTCCAGGTCGTCGACGAGCGACTGCATCGAGATCCCGTCGTAACGCTCGGCCTCGCCCACGAAGTCGACCTGCACCCCTGTTGACGGGAGCGCACCCGCGCGCCGCAGTCGGGCGACGGCGTGCAGGAAGGGACGCGGGTCACGGCCGGCGTACAGGTTCCCGGCGTGGAGCACGCGCACCGGTCCTGCGATCCGCGTCGCGGCCTCGTGTGATTCCAGTCGGTCGATTCCGTTGAGGATCACCACCGGTGCCGGACGTGAAAGCGCCGAGCGCCGAGCGGCGAGGAGCGCCCCGGTCTGTTCGGTCACGGCCACGACCTGCGCGCTGCGCTTCAGGCACAGTCGTTCCAGCCAGCGGTTCACGGCGCTCGCGTACGGGTGCATGTCGCTGGTCGCGGACCCCGCGTAGATCCACGGATCGCGGAACTCGCAGACCCACGGAATGCCGGTGATGGTGCTGGCGACGAGCGCCGCCAGGTGCGTGGAGAACGGCGGCGCCGTGGACACCAGCACGTCGTAGCGTCGATCGTTGGCTGCCTCGACCACGGCGTTGACCATCGGGAGGATCAACCCCTGCTGGTCGTCGGGGAGCCAAGCGAAGGAAAGCAGGAGCGAACGCGCCCGTGCCAGGAGCCCGCTGTGGGCCGGCGCCGACGACAGCGTCGTCGTCGACGTGGTACTTCGCTCGTCGGTGCGCGCCGTCCCCGTCACCAGTGCCTTGGTGCGCAGCAGCCACTCGCGCGGACTCGGGTGCGGCGCGATGCGCGCGATGTCGCGCAACGACTCGCCCTCCGGACCCGCCGCTGCGGGGGTCGCCGTCACGACGGTCACCTCATGCCCTGCCGCCCGGAGCGCCGCCGCGAGCTTCGCCGGGCGCAAGGCCCCGACCTCGGGCGATGGCGCGTAGAATCGCGTGAGCAGGAGAACCCGCATCGGCCGCTTAGGTTTCACGCGCCCCCCTCGCTCGATCCACGCTCGGCGATCACGCGCGCGGGGTTGCCGACGGCGACCGAGCGGGGCGCGAGCGGCTTGGTCACGACTGCCCCGGCCCCGACGACGGATTGCTCGCCGACGTCGTCGGCGACGATCGCCCCATTCCCGATCCAGACGTCACGACCCACGCTGATGCGACGGTACTCGCCAGGCTGGTGGCGCATGGGAATGTCGAGTCGCGCGATCCCATGCTGACGGGTCCCGCCCAGCAGCGTGACGTTGGACCCCAGCAGCGTGTCGTCACCGATCGAGGCATGGCCGATGTTGCAGAACGGCCCGATGTACACGCCCTCGCCGATCTCGACGTCCGGCGTGGCGATGATCGTCCCGAAGCCGATGCTGACCTCGGCGCCGCAGCGGCGCAGCGTGCGGCGATAGAAGGCGCGCCGGACAAAGCCCCCGATCACCCCGGGCACGAGTCCCAGGAGCTGGCTGACGCCCTGCATCGTCACGTCAGCGCGCGACGGGGCCACGGACGCCCACAGGTGGTACCAGGCGACGCAGGGAAAGGCGAGCACGGTGAAGGCCGCGTTGACCGCTCCCTTGATGGCTCCGCCTACCGGAAGGCGCGCGTCGGCGCGCGGCTGCACCACGTGGCCGCCAGACTCAGTGGGCATGACGAGCCGCCAGCGCGCGTTCGTACACGGCTTCGTACGCGCGCGTCATCGCTGCTTCGCTGTAGGCATCGAGCGCCCGCTCCCGAGCGCGCCGCCCCAGCTCGTGTCGAAGCGCGGGCGCCGCGAGCAGCTCGTCGAGGGCGCGCGCGAGCGCCTCCACATCATCGGACGGGACGAGCCGCCCGGCCGCCCCCTGATCCAGCACGGCCACGTTGCCGCCAACCGCGGTGGCCACGCACGGAATGCCCGACGCCAGGGCCTCGAGCAGGCTGATGGAGGTGCCCTCGGAGAAGGAGCAGAGGACGAAGATGTCGAGGTCGGCCACCAGCGGTGCCACCTCGCGATGCTCGCCGGCGAAGCACACGCGCGCGCGGATGCCTAACGAATCCACCAACGCCTCGAGCTCGCCCCGCAGCTCCCCGTCGCCGATGAGGGCCAGGTGCGCGGTGGGATGGGTGGGTGCGACCCGGGCGAAGGCCTGTAGCAGCAGTCGATGGTTCTTCACCGGGGCCATGCGCCCCACGTGCCCGATCACCAGCGCGGCATCGTCCACCGCCATCTGGCGGCGGAGCACCGTCGAGTGCGCCCCGGGGGCGAAACGATGCGTGTCGATCCCGTTGAGGATCACCTGTGGGGCCGGATCGGTGACCCCGACGCGCCCGAGCAGGTCGCGCCGCAACGCCTCCGAGACGGTGACGATCGCCGCCGTCCGCTGTGCCGCGGCACGTTTGATGGGGCGCTCGTGCCACGGTTCTTCATCGAGCAGCCCGTGGACCGTATGCACCACGGGGATCCCCCCTGCCAGGCGCGCCGCCCGCGCGGCCTTGAGCCATACGCCGCTGTGCACATGCACGATGTCCGGTCGACGGCTGGCGAACCAGCGGGCCAGGTCGCGCGGCCAGAGGTTCGTCAGCACCCCGGGGGCCGGGACGAGCGCGACCGGCACCCCCTCGGATTGCAGCTGCTCGCCGATCGCGCCGATCTCCTGCGTGCACGTCACGCCGACGTCGTGGCCGCGGCGCGCGAGCGCGCGCACGAGCGTCGCCACGACCATCTCCATCCCCGCGGTGACGAGCGACGGTACGACCATCTCGATGCGTCGCGGCGTCGGAGACAGGGCGCCGGCATCGAGAGCACGGGGAGCAGCGGCGGTCATCGCCCCCCTCCGTGCCGGCGTTCATGAGGATGGTATGTGATGCTCACGCGGCCGCGCTCCACGTCTCGGCGACGCCGCGCACCATCTGATGGATGCCAGCGCCCACGATCATCCCGCAGAGCGCCGCCGCAATCTCCAGCGGCACGACGTGCCCCACCGCCACGATCCCCGACAGTGCCATCACCGCGGCCACCAGCGCCACGCGTGCGACGACGTCCCGCGTCCCGTGGCGCGGTGTCTCGTGAGCACGGGGGACGCCCCCCATCAGTGAGGCAAACATGAAATAGCCGATCGGCAGGGTCAGGAGGCAGATCCACACGAAGTTCATCCACGACGACTTGAGGCGTAGCGCATCGGCGAACGGATACAGCAGCGCCCACCCCAATCCCGCTGAGAGCAGCAGCTCCGAACGATGCTGCCCATTCCGTCCGTCGTATCCGACCGACAGCCGCCCCCTCCCGTACCTCCCCTCCACCGGTGCCGATGCCGAGCCGTACAGCGCGACGTAGTCGAGCGGCACGCTCACCCACGGCTGACGAAGCCGCAGGTCGATCGCGCGAAGCCGCACGCGAAAGCTGACGCTCGTCAGGCCGCGACTCATCCCCGCGACCTCGTCAGGCACGCCAGACGCGGAAGATACTAGCGATAGAATGTCCTCGCACGATCCGGGATTGGTGCGCCCCGTCACACGCAGCTGGCCTCCATCCCACTCGTCGCGCAATGTCGCCGCCGGTACGGCGTCGCCCCGCCTAACCAGCACGTCTCCGTACCTGAAGTCGGTGAGCCACGGTCCGCGGTCGACGACGGGGGGGACGCATCGGTCGAACTCCCGTATCCGATAATGTCCCATGGGGACGATCGGCCGGAACGCGAAGACCGTGATCGCCACGACGACGGCGGCCCCCACCAGCGCGCCCCAGGCCTGCCGCGCCGCCCGACGAGGGTCCGGAAGCAGGAGCTGGCGCCACCGGGTGATGCCCAGCGCTCCGGTCACCCCTCCCAGCGAATTCCAGACGACGTCCCCCAGCGCAGGATACCGGTAATCGACGATCGTCGCCTGTGCGACCTCGATCAGCGTCGATGCCACCAGCGAGACCAGCAACGCACGCGACACCCCCAGGCCGGCCGAGACGAGCGCGGCGCCAAGGGGGATGAAGAGCGCCACGTTCAGCAGTGCATCTGCACCGCCCCCTCCGCCGCACACCAGGCAGCTCCACGGCGGGACGACGTCCGTGGCCTTCGGGGGGACCCCCGTCCGAAGCGTGAGCAGGGCGATTGCTGCCGCAGCGAGAACAATCGCAAGCAGGGACGTCGGACGACGGATGGTACGCTCCCAATGGATGAGGGGGTATGCCGAGATGGCCTGCCCATCACTCGGCAAGATGGAGGCCGACAGCTGTTCGTGGAACGGCCGTATCGCCGTGCGGGCGCGCAACATGCATCGTGCGCTCCCCGGTTATGTTCCGCAGGCGGCGCGACGGGCATCCGGCTCTCCGGCCCCCCCTTTCGCGCCAAGCATGCGGGCGTGCGTTGCGTCACCCCCGGCGGCGTCGTCGCAGGCAGGAACCACCGCCGCCCCGCCGCGGGGACGGGCAGGCACCGTCAAGAACTTCGACAGTTGGAAAGACGATCGGGCATGATGCACCACGGACGTGAAGCCATGGATCACCCACGCGCCACCGTGTCGCGTGAGACGCAGTTCTCCTGTTCGCAGGCGGACGAATGAAGGTGATAGTCGTCGCCGGGGCGCGCCCGAACTTCATGAAGGTCGCGCCGATCCTGCGGACGCTGCGGGAGCGGGGGCACGCCCCCGTCTTCGTGCATACCGGGCAGCACTATGACGAGGCGATGTCGGCGGTCTTCCTGCGCGAGCTGGAGATCGACACCCCCGACTACCACCTCGGCGTCGGCTCCGGCTCGCACGCCGCGCAGACGGCGCGGATCATGGAGAGCTTCGATCCCGTCCTCGAGGCGGTGCGCCCCGACTGGAATGTCGTGGTGGGCGACGTGAACTCGACGCTCGCCGTCGCCTTGGTCGTCTCCAAGCGACGACACGAGTTGGGGACGCGCCTGGCGCACGTGGAGGCTGGCCTCCGCAGCGGTGACTGGGCCATGCCCGAGGAGGTGAACCGGGTCGTGACCGACCGTCTCTCCGACCTCCTCCTCACGCCGTCGCGCGACGTCGTCGACAACCTGCGCGCCGAAGGGCTGTGGAGCGATCGGTGCCAGTTCGTGGGGAACGTGATGATCGACTCGCTCCTCACGTCGTTGCCACGCGCGCGAGCGGCGGCTCCGGCCTTCGCGCGCCACCCCGCGCGTCCATACGTGCTGGCGACGCTGCATCGTCCTTCGAACGTCGACGATCCGGAACGGCTCGCCGGGATCCTGCAGGCCTTCGAGCACCTGTCGCACGATCTCGACGTGATCCTCCCGATCCATCCGCGCACCCGCGCGCGCCTGACGACCTTCGGGCTCGACGCCCTCCTCGATCGCCTAACGGTGATGGCGCCGCTCAGCTACCTGGAGATGGTGGCGGCGACCGACGCCGCATCGGTCGTTGTGACCGATTCCGGCGGACTGCAGGAGGAAACGACGGTGCTGGGCGTCCCGTGCGTCACGCTGCGGGCGCAGACCGAACGACCGGTGACGGTCACCGAGGGGACCAATCGCCTGGTTCCGTGGCCGCCGACCAGCGACGGGGTCGTGGCGTCGGTCAGGGACGCGTTGGCGCGCGGGCGACGTGGCGTGGGTGAGGCGGCCCCCGAGGGGTGGGATGGGGCGGCGAGCCAGCGCATCGTGCGGGCGCTGGAAGAGGCGATGCCGTGAGCGGGAGGTCCGTCGTGACGGCGGGGGGGAGATCGCCGCAGCCCGGGACGCGCTGACGCGCGACGGAGGGCGATGAGTCCGACCGTCTTGTTGGGGGGTGTGGTCGCGCTGGTCTGCGGCCTGGCCACCGTGGCCGTGTGGGGGGGGTATCCCGCCCTCATCCGGTGGCTGGGGCGTTCCCGCCGGCGGTCGCCGGGGGTGTTGCCTGCCTGGTCGACCCTCCCCTCCGTGAGCGTGATCCTGGCGACGCGCGAGCCGGCGCCGGCGGTGGCGGAACGCGTGCGCAACCTCCTCGACACGGCGCACCCGGCCGACCAGCTGCAAGTGGTGGTCGCCATCGACGGCGCTTCCGACCCGGGCGACTACGGGGACGGCGCGTTAGGCGATCCGCGCGTCCGGGTGGTCGTGGGCGATCCCCCTGGCGGCAAGTGGGCCAACCTGAACGCCGGGGTTCGGGCGGCGAGCGGGACGATCCTGGTCTTTGCCGACACGGCGCAGCGCTTCACCCCGGCCACGATCCCGGCGCTGGTCGCGCCGCTGGCGCGACCCGAGGTTGGCGCGGTGACGGGATGGCTGGAGCTGCCGCCGGGGGTGCCGGCGGTGGTGCGCTGGTACTGGCAGATGGAGCGGGGGCTGCGGCGTGACGAAGCCACGCTGCATTCCTCGATTGGGGTGACGGGGGCGGTGTGGGCGATGCGCCGTGCGCTGTGGGCCCCGCTGCCGCCACAGGTCATCCTCGACGACCTGTACACGCCGATGCGCCTGGTGCTGGACGGACACCGCATCGCGGTGAGTGCCGAGGCGGTGGCGCACGAGCAGCGCGCGCCGGCCCGGGCGGCGGAGTTCCAGCGCAAGGTGCGGACGCTGACCGGGGTCTTCCAGGTGTGTGCGTTCCTCCCGGGAGTGTTGCAGCTGCGCCGCAACCCGGTGTGGGCGCAGTTCGTCGCGCACAAGTTGTTGCGCCTCACGACGCCCTGGCTGGTGCTCGCGGGCGGCGCGGGGGCGGCGCTCGCCGTGGCGGGCGTGGTATGGGCCTGGCAGGGGGCCGCCGGCCTGGCGGGAGGGGCCCTGCTCCTGGCCGGCATGACGCTGCTGCGACCCGTGCGGGCGATCGCCATCCAGCTGGTCGATGCGCTCCACCTGCAGTTCGCCGCGCTGCGCGCGGCGCATAACGCGGCGCGCGGCCGCTGGGACGTGTGGCGCTGACGATTCTGCGCGCTACGTCACACTGGATCACAACAATCGTGTGAAGGTCGTCGCACCGCGCCCCTCGCCGGGGCCGCGGTGTCATTTGTGTGATGCACGCTACCATCGCCCCGTGATGCCACGCGACGCAAATGTGTGTGGTGCGCCCTCTCGTGAGCGCTTGCTAAGTGACACTTTACCAATGAGTTAGCTCGTTACGCTTGAGCGGGCGACTCGTCTTACCACCGAGGGCTGATCCCCCAGCGACGGATCGGAATCCCTCGGGTCGCCCGGCATCCCCACTTCTGGAAACGCCGGTCGCGAGAAGGGCAAACCCGTGGAAACACGGGGACGCAAAGCCGAAGAGCTAAAGCGATACAACATCGCCATGCTGGCTGGGCTACCGAACGCTGAACTTTCTGGAGGCCGGGAATGTCCGCAGTATCGATCCGCCGGCAGGCGACACAGTTCGCCGCTGCGCTGGGTACGCTCGTAACCTTCGCCTGCTCGTCGGGCGATTCGCCATCAGCTCCGGGCAGCACGACGCCCCCGCCAGCTGCTCCCGTCGCCGCCACCCTCGAGGTCCAGACCAACGGCGACTCCATCTTGTTAGGCACCACGCGTGCCTTCGCCGCCCGCGTCCTCGACCAGTCGGGCAACGTCGTCTCCCTCCCCGTCACCTGGCGCAGCCTCACGCCCACCCTGCTCGAGATCGACGCCAACGGCGTCGTCACGGCCATCGCCCCGGGGAGCGCCTCGGTGCTGGCGACGTCGGGCGCCGCGAGCGACACCGGCTTCGTCGTGGTCCGCGCGCAGGAAACGCCGCTCGTCATCAACCCCGACCTCATCCAGATCGTCGAGGGCGATGAACTGCAGCTGCAAGCACAGATCGCCAAGTCGTTAGGTGCCGGCCAGGAAGCGTCGGACGTCGAGTGGATGTCGACCGATCGCGAGGTCGCGACGATCGACTCCGTCGGTCGCCTCGTCGGCCTGGCCGAGGGCGAGGTCACCCTGGTCGCTCGCTACGGCGCCTACACCGCCGTCGCCAACGCCGTCGTCGTCCCGACGACCGTCGCCTCCATCGCCCTGTCGCCGTCGTCGGCCACGCTCAACGTCGGCATCAGGGAAACGATCAAGGCCACCGTCAAGGACGCCGCCGGCCGCATCCTGACCCGCACCATCACCTGGACCAGCTCCGCCCCGGCCATCGCCAGCGTCGCCAGCAACGGCCAGGTCACCGCCAACAAGGTCGGCTACGCCTACATCACCGCAGCGACCGGCGGCAAGTCGTCGTCGGCCACCATCACTGTTCGCTCGAGCCCCGCGCAGACCGTCGCGGTCACCCTCCCCGCCAGCTCGATCGCCGTGGGCGGCACGCAGGTCGCCAAGGTCATCGCCCTCGACGCCGGCGGAGCGCCGGTCGTCGGCGGCCGCGTCTCCTGGCAGTCGAACAACCCGTCGGTCGCCACCGTGGATTCCACGGGGAAGATCGTCGCCCGCACGGCCGGCAAGGCGCGTATCTCCGCGATCGTCGACGCCATTGTCGGCTACGCTGACCAGACCGTGATCGTCCCGGTGGCCACGAGCATCGACATCGTGCCCGACTCTGCCTCGGTCCCGCTGAACGCCACCGCGAAGCTGACCGCGACGGTCAAGGACCAGCTCGGCGTCGCCCTCAAGACGCAGCCTTCCATTACGTGGAGCAGCGTCCAGCCCGCCCTCGCCTCGGTGACTGCGGCCGGCGTCGTCACGGGCCTCGCGGTCGGAACGGCCACCGTCAAGGCAACTGCGGGGTCGCTCGTCGCCTCCGCCCCAATCAAGGTCACGCAGGTCCCGGTCGCCTCGGTCACCGTGACGCCGGCGCCTGCCACCGTGGCCGTCGACGACACGCTCGCCCTCGCGGCCAAGGCGTATGACGCCAGCGGCAATGTCCTGACGGGGAGCACCTTCAGCTATACGACTTCCGATCCGACCGTCGCCGATGTCTCGCCCAAGGGCGCCGTCATCGGCTTGAAGGCGGGGACCGTCAATGTCACCGTCACCTCGGGCGGCAAGTCCAAGGTCGACGTGGTGACCGTCTCCGCACCGTTCGTCGCCAACGTGGCCGTCACCCTCGCCAACACCGCGCTCAACCCGGGCCAGACGACGGCCGGCAGCGTCACGGTGACGTCGTCGAAGGGGGCCATCATCACCGGTCTCCCGGTGAGCTGGCGCAGCAGCAACGCGGCCGTTGCCTCCGTCTCGTCGGCCGGTGTCGTGACGGCCATCGGGGCCGGCTCGGCGGCGATCATCGCCACGGTGGGAGGCACCGACGGTGTCGCCACCGTCGTGGTCGCACAGCCCACCGCGCTCCCGGTTGCCAAGATTACCCTGACGGCCAACAGCAGCACCATCAACGTGGGGCAGGGGACGCAGGTCGTCGCCACCCTGTTCGATTCGTTAGGTAACGTGCTCGCCGGTCGCACGGTGACCTGGGCCAGCTCCAACGCGAGCGTCGCCAAGTCGTCCGCCACCGGCTACGTCACCGGCGTCGCTGCCGGGACGGCCAGCCTCTCGGCCACCAGCGGCACGGTGACCGCGACCATCAGCATCACCGTCGTGAAGTCGGTCACCGCGACCGGCCCCAAGACGGTCCTCGTCGCACTCTCCAACAGCGCCCTGCCGGTCGGTGGTAGTGCCACCGCGACGGCCACGGTGATCGACTCGGTCGGGAACACGCTGTCGGGCCTCACGGTCACCTGGATGTCGTCGAACAACGCCGTGGCGTCGGTCGACGGCTCGGGCCACGTGACCGCCCTTCTGGGTGGCTCGGCGAACATCTCCGCCACCGTCGTCGGCATCACGGGGTCGGCCCCGCTGTCGGTGACCGCGTCGGCCGTGAGCGTGGCCAGTGTTTCGGTCTCGCTCAATCTCTCGACGCTTACCGTTGGCCAGCTCGGGCAGGCCACGGCCGTGGCGCGCGATGCCAACGGCGCCGTCGTCTCCGGTCACCCCGTGACCTGGAGCATCTCGTCAGGTGCAGCGGTCGCGAGCGTGAACTCGACCGGCCTGGTGAGCGCCCTGTCCGCCGGCTCGGCACAGATCATGGCGACCGTCGGTGGCGTGAGCAACGTCGCGTCGCTCACCGTCAATGCGGCCCCCACGACGCCTCCGCCCAGCGGGACGACGGCGGTACCGCTGATGGTGACCCGTCTCGTGACCGGCACCGGCTCGGTGCTCGTCTCCAACGGCATCCCGCTCCAGCCCGGCATGCTCTTCTCGACCGGCCTGGGCAACGTCCTGCTGCGCATCAACAACGTCGAGGTCCCCATCGCGGTCTCCGCGACGGCCGGTTCGCACAAGGACGGATCGCTGCGCTCCGTGGTCGTGCAGTTCCTCTACAACGTGCCATCGACCGGCGTAGCGGCCACGTTGCACCTGGGTGCGGCGCGCTCGCAGAACATGGCGGCGCAGGCGATTCCCTCGGCGCCCGTGGCCGTCGCGCTCCCGACCGATCCGAACTACCTGATCGCCACGGAGCTCGTCGGGCCGACCGTGACGCAGGCCGCCAGCAAGGCGTTGAGCGGCTCGTGGAACAAGTACGAGAACGACTTCATCACGTACGCCGACAAGCACTGGGCGCTCTACGGCTCCGACTGGGCCAACACCAACTACTACGACCGCGCGCAGATCTACTACGCCTGGTGGGTGCGCACGGGGAACCCGGAGTACTGGCGCCGCGGCACGCTGACGGCCGTCGACTACCGCACCAAGTACCTCGAGCCCAACAACTACAACGTGACGCACCACTGGTCGCAGCTCGAGGGGCTCACCGATCACTACTGGCTCACCGGCGACGCCATGTCGCAGAAGGCCGTGGGCAAGACCGCCGACGTGCTGGCCTCGTACTACCGCAAGGGAGTCCTGGACGACACGAACCACATCGACATGGAGAGCCGCATCCAGGCGCGCTCGCTGCAGTCGATGCTCCTGGCCTGGGAAATCCAGGCGCCCGGTGGGCCCAACTACGGTCCGACGACGTGGGCGACGCACCTCCCCCTGATGCTCGGCCAGATCCTCAAGGCCCAGAACACCAAGGGCGCGTACATGTGGGGCGGGTACTGCCGCACGAGCATCAACTACATGAACGGGCTCCTGAACGACGCGATGATCCGCTACTCGACGCGCTTCCAGGCCGATAGCCGCATCCTTCCGTCGATCAAGGCCAACGCGGATTGGCTGTGGGCCAACCAGTGGCGCACGGACCTGAGCTTCAACTATCAGTCAGCGTACTGCGCACGGAATGGTTCGAGCGCCTCGGCGTCGCACGACCTGAACAACCTGTTCGCCACGACCTTCAGCTGGTTGTACAAGCAGACCGGGCAGACCACCTACCGGCAGGCGGCCGACCTGATGTTCGACAGCGGCGTCAAGAAGGCGTACCTCAGCGGCGTCAAGCAGTTCAACGAGGAATACACCGCGTCGTACAAGTACCTCAGCTACCGGCAGTAGGCACAGCGAATCGCTGCACCAAGGCCTGCGCTCCGCACCACGGGGCGCAGGCTTTGTGCTTTTTGTGTGATGTCAGGGGGGCTTCAGGCGTCGGTGTCGTCGGTGGAAGTGCCGCACGGCACAGCGCGCTCGCGCCTGAGCTCGCACTCTGCTCTCGCTCCCGCGCAGGCATTGCGTGCGGGGCTCATCAACGGGATCTTGTCTTGCCTGCAGCGGCCGTCCTGCAGGACCCTGTCACGAGTCGAATGCGCGCTATCCTGCGGTCCGCGGTTCAGCTGTTGTGCTCGCTCTCGCTCGGCGCGGCCGTTGGCTGCGGCGGTGGTGGCGAGCCCCCGCTGCTCTCCACGGGACCGACCAACGACCCCGTGGCGGTCACGATCGCACTTCCGGCCAAGCAACTTCCCATCGGGGCGGAGGTTCAGGCGACGGCAACGGTGTACGACGCCGCCGGGCACCCCGTCGCCGCCACGGGACTCACCTGGAGCTCCACCGAGACGACGGTGGCCCTGGTTTCCGACTCGGGGATGGTCAAGGCCGTTGGCCCCGGCTCGGCGATGATCCGTGCAACGATCAAGAACGTCTCGGGAGGCGACTCGGTCGTCGTCCTCGCCCCCCCGCCGCCCCCACCGCCCGTCGTCGCATCGGTCGCAATCTCGCTGAGCGATTCCTCGCTGACGGTCGGCGAGTCGGCCGAGGGTCGCGCGATCGCGAAGGACTCATCCGGCGCAGTGGTCGACGGGCAGGTGGTGGTCTGGGCCATCGATAGTGGCGCGACCATCGCCAGCGTCTCGAGCACCGGCGTGGTCCGCGCGCTCGCGGCGGGGACCGCTATCGTGCGTGCCGCCGTCGGTGCAGTGAGTTCGACCGTCACGATCACCATCGCCGCCGCCCCGCCCCCGCCGCCGCCGCGCGTCGTCGCCAGCCTCTCCATCGCGATCGGTCTCACGACGCTGCAGGTCGGTCAGGCGACGCAGGCGGTGGCCGTTGCCAAGGACTCGGCGGGGGCGGTGATCACGGGGGAGGTCATCACCTGGAGCGTCGACAGCGGCGCGACGGTGGTGAGCATCTCCACGTCAGGGGTGGTGAACGCACTCGCCGCGGGAAGCGCTCGGATCAAGGCGACCGCAGGGACGGTGAGCGCCCTGGCCGTCATCACGGTCGTCGTACCGCCCCCCCCACCCCCGGTCAGCGCCACGTCGGTGCCGTTGATGGTCTCGCGCCTGACGGCGGGGGCCGGTTCGGTGCTCGTCAGCAACGCGGTGCCCCTGATGCCCGGGATGCTGACCGTCTCAGGGCTGGTCAACGTGCTGGTGAAGATCAACGATGTGGAGGTGCCGATCTCGGTGACCCCCACCGCCGGCGCGCACAAGGATGGCTCGTTGCGCTCGATCGTCGTGCAGTTCCAGTACGACGTGCCGCCCACGGGGATCGCGGCGACGCTGCAATTGGGGACGGTGCGCTCACAGCACATGTCGGCGCAGCCCATTCCGTCGATGCCCGACGCCGTCGCGCTTCCGACCGATCCGACCTACCTCATCGCCACCGAACTCGTCGGCCCCACGATTTCGCAGGCGACGAGCAAGGCGATGGGCGCGTCGTGGCTCAAGTACGAAAACGACTTCGTCACCTTCGCCGACAAGCACTGGACCACGTACGGCTTCGACTGGGCGTCGACCAACTACTACGACCGGGTGCAGATCTACTACGCCTGGTGGGTTCGCACGGGAAATCCCGAGTTCTGGCGTCGGGCGACGCTGATCGCCGTCAACTATCGCCAGAAGTACCTGGAACCCAACAACTACGCTTCGTCGCACCACTGGTCGCAGCTGGAAGGGCTGGCCGATCACTACTGGCTCACGGGTGATCCCGCCTCGCAGCGAGCGGTGGGGCGCACCGCCGACGTTCTGGCCTCCTACTACCGAAAGGGGGTTCTGGCGGACACGAATCACATCGACATGGAGAGTCGAATCCAGGCGCGATCGCTGCAGGCGATGCTGCTTGCCTGGGAGATTCAGGCTCCCGGGGGTGGGACCTACACGCCGTCCACATGGGCCACGCACCTGCCGCTGATGCTCGGCCAGATCCTGAGGGCGCAGAACTCCGCGGGCGCCTTCAAGTGGGGCGGCTACTGCCGCACGAGCATCAACTACATGAACGGGCTCCTCAACGACGTGATGATCCGCTATCACGAGCGATTCGCGGCCGACCCGCGGATTCTCCCGTCGATCCAGGCCAACGCCGACTGGCTGTGGACCAACCAGTGGCGGCAGGACCAGAGCTTCAACTACCAGTCGGCCTTCTGCGCGCGGAACAACTCCGGCCCTGGTCAGTCGGTCGACTTGAACGGGCTGTACGTGACCACCTATTCCTGGCTGTACAAGCAGACCGGGCAGGCGTCCTATTTGCAGGCGGCCGACGCGATCTTCGCCTCGGGGGTCAATCGCTCGTACCTGACGGGCGACAAGCAGTTCAACCAGGAATACACCGCCTCGTACAAGTACTTGTTCTACCGGCGATAGGCGGTAGTACTACGGGCGACGGGGGGTGACGCTCCCCGGAAGGGACCACGGGGGGTCGGGCGGAGCGATCGGGCGAGGGTCGAGGGGATCGGCGGCGGTGCGGTGTAGAATATGCACCGCTGAGGAGCGACCGCCCTCCCACCCCCGTGTTCACGTTCCCGATGTCGACCCCGCTGATTTCCTACCGCCTCGCGCTGCTCCTCGTCTGCTCGGCGCTCCCCATCTCGCGCGGGATCGCCATGCCCTCCACCGCTCCGAGCGGGGACGGGCGCAAAGCCTCCGCCACGCCGGATTCCGTCGCGCTGATCGTGACCCGGCTGACCGGGCAGGCTGGCGAGGCGCTCGTCTCGAGTGCCATCCCGTTGCGGCGGGGGGCAATACGCCCGGACGCCGTGAGCGGTGCGCGGCTGGTCGTGGATGGCGCGCCGGTCGATGCGGCGATCGAGGGGACGACGGGGTTGCACGCTGACGGCTCGCTCCGGTCGGTCGTGGTGCAGTTCCGAACCGTGCTGCGCCCGGGCGACCGGGTAACGGCCTGGTTGATTTGGGGGCGGAGCCCGACGGGACCACGGCGTGCCCAGCTGCTCGATATCCCGCCGTATCCGGAAGCGGTCGCCTTGCCGACCAGCGCC
>ERZ795044.2234-NODE-2234-length-16951-cov-6.546697_pt1 | contig 16951 bp, 16 predicted proteins | sample MGYA00375128_ERZ795044 | MGnify/ENA primary metagenome ERZ795044 (study PRJEB30173, sample SAMN05720213) | anaerobic digester metagenome | isolation source: active sludge of municipal wastewater-treating anaerobic digesters | place: USA | collected 2014-12-22 ... | reverse complement strand
GCGCTGCTGCGCGACCTGGATCGCCTGCTCGCCGAGGAAACCGGGCTGCCGGTGCTGGTCGCCGAAGACCCGCTGACCTGCGTGGTTCGCGGCTGTGGCATGGCGCTGGAGCGCATGGAACGCCTCGGCTCCATCTTCACTTCCGAGTGACGCCGGGGCGGGTGGCTGCAGCGTGACTCCGGGGGCCTTCGCCGTGTTCGTTGCTTGCGGCATCCACCCATGCCCTTAGGCACCCTGGATCGAACCCCGCCGCCTTTCTTCCGGCAAGGCCCGTCTGCGCTGACCAAGCTGGCCCTGTGCTCGGCGCTGGCGGTGTTCCTGATGGTGGCTGACACCCGATTCACGCTGACCCAGCCGCTGCGTGCGCTGCTGGCCACTGCGCTGCACCCGATCCAGCGCACGCTGCTGGCGCCGGTCGACTGGTCGGAGCAGGCAGCCGACTACGCCGGCGGTCTGCAGCATGCCATTGCTGCTGAATCGGCCGCACGGCGTGAACTCGCGGCTCAGGCCGTTCACGTGGCCCGTGCGAATCAACTTCAAGCCGAGAACGAGCGGCTGCGCACCCTGCTTGAACTGAGAGCCGGACTCACGGTGCGCTCGCGCGCAGCGCAGGTGTTGTACGAATCGACCGATCCGTACTCCCGCAAGGTGGTCATCGATCAGGGGCTCGCGCAAGGCATCGTTGCCGGCTCGCCGGTTGTCAGCGATGCCGGAGTGATCGGGCAGGTCACACGGGCCTATCCGCTGTCGTCCGAAGTCACGTTGCTGACCGACAAGGATGCGGCCGTTCCGGTGCTCAACGCGCGCACCATGGCGCGCAGCGCGGCGTTCGGTGGTGCGACCGGAGACTCGCTGGAACTGCGGTTCATGGCCGGCAACGCGGATGTGCAGGTCGGTGACCTGCTGCAGACGTCGGGCGTCGATGGTGTCTATCCGCCCGGACTTCCTGTGGCCAGGGTGGTGACGGTCGATCGCAAGGTCGACTCGGGGTTCGCGAAGATCATGCTGGCGCCGGCGGCCCTGCCGGACGGCGTGCGCCACGTGCTCGTGCTGGAACCCATCGGGAGGCAGCTGCCACCTCGACCGGAGCCGAATGTGGACGAGCCCACCGCTGCGGCTTCCTCGGCCTCTGCGCCCGCCAGGAAAGGAGCGCGCCGATGATCATGCCGCGAAGTTCCGACCAGTTGCTGTTGCCGGTCAACCCGCTGTTCCTGTGGTTCACGCTGCTGACGGCGCTCGTGCTGAATCTGGTTCCGCTGGGCCGCCATCCCGCTGCGCCCGACCTGCTGGCGCTCGCGCTGGTGTTCTGGAACGTGCATCAGGTGCGTCGGGTGAGCGTTGGTGTCGCCTTCATGTTCGGGCTGGTGATGGATGTCCACGATGGCGCCATCCTCGGACAGCATGCGCTCGCCTACACGCTGCTGGGTTTCGTCGCCACCACGATCCATCGCCGGCTGCTTTGGTTCACCCTGCCGTCGCAGGCACTGCAGATCCTGCCGCTGTTCGTGGCTGCGCATCTGGTTTCATTCGCGGTGCGGATGATCGCCGGTGGCATGCTGCCAGGCTGGCAGGCGCTGCTGGCACCGGCATTCGAGGCGTTGCTGTGGCCGCTAGCCACCTGGTTGCTGCTCGCGCCGCAGCGCCGTGCGCCAGACCGCGACCAGAATCGACCTTTGTGAGCCTCCACGTCGCTGTCGCTCCTGCCCAGAGGCTTGGCCAAGCCTCTGGGCGTTCCGGCGGGCGACCCCGAGCAGTCGGGGTCGGCGCGTTCGCCCCCACTCCCCCGAGGGGGCGCCAGTGACCGAGATCAGGAACGTCGAGCAGGAGCTCAGCCGGTTCCACGCGCGGCTGGTGGCCGCCACCGCCTTCGTGCTGCTGTGTTTCGGCCTGCTGTGCTACCGCCTGGTTCACCTGCAGATCGTGAAGCACGACGAACTGAGCGTGCAGGCCGAGAACAACCGCATCTCGGTCGTGCCCATCGTTCCGAACCGCGGGTTGATCGTCGACCGCAACGGCGTCGTGCTCGCGAACAACTATTCGGCGTACACGCTCGAGATCATGCCGGCGCGCGTTCAAGACCTCGAGTCGACGATCAGCCAGCTCTCGGAGGTGATCGACATACAGACCCGTGATCGCAAGCGTTTCAAGCGGCTGATGGACGAAAGCAAGAACTTCGAATCGCTGCCGATCCGCACCAAGCTCACGGACGAGGAAGTCGCCCGCTTCACTGCGCAGCGCTACCGCTTTCCCGGCGTCGACGTGAAGGCCCGGCTGTTTCGCAACTACCCGCTCGGCGATGTCGGCAGCCACCTGCTGGGCTACATCGGCCGCATCAACCAGGCCGAGAAGGAAGTCATCGACGAGCTGGAGGACGCGGCCAACTGCCGTGGCACCGAGTACATCGGCAAGCTCGGCATCGAGCAGAGCTACGAGAGCGACCTGCATGGCACCACCGGTTTCGAGGAAGTCGAGACCAGTGCCTCCGGGCGTGCCGTGCGGCGCCTGCGCAGCAACCCGGCGACCCCCGGCAACACCGTGGTCCTTTCGATTGACATCCGCCTGCAGGCGCTGGTCGAGACCCTGTTCGGTGATCGGCGCGGCGCTTTGGTCGCGATCGATCCGCGCAACGGTGAGGTGCTCGCGTTCGTCAGCAAGCCCACCTTCGATCCGAACCTCTTCGTCGATGGAATCGACAGCGAGAGCTGGAAGGAACTCAACGAATCGCCAGACAAGCCGCTGCTGAATCGGGCGCTGCGTGGCACCTACCCGCCGGGTTCGACCTACAAGCCGTTCATGGCGATGGCCGCGCTGAACTCGAACAAGCGCTCGCCCAGCGTGCTGATCAACGACACAGGCAGCTTCACATTCGGCGGCCATCGATACGGCAGCCCCGAGAACGAGCGAGGCGGCATCATGGACATGCGCCGTGCCATCGTCGAGTCGAGCAACGTCTACTTCTACACGCTGGCCAACGAGATGGGCGTCGACCTGATCCACGACCAGCTGTCGCCTTTCGGCTTCGGGCGCAAGACGGGCATCGACGTCCAAGGCGAGGTCACCGGCCTGCTGCCGTCGACCGAGTGGAAGCGGCGTGCCTACAAGAAGCCGGAACAGAAGAAGTGGTACGCCGGCGAGACGATTTCGCTCGGCATCGGGCAGGGCTACAACAGCTTCACGATGCTGCAGATGGCCACCGCGATGGCCACGCTGTCGTCCGCCGGCAAGCGCTACGAGCCCCGGCTGGTGCGCCAGATCGACGACGTGCTGACTGGCGCGCAGCGCAAGGTCTCGGCGCAGGCGCTCAAGCCCGTCGAGCTGAAACCCGAGCAGGTCGATGTGATCCGCGAGGCGATGAATGGCGTCACGATCGCCGGCACCTCGGCTCGTGTGTTTGCCGGAGCCGGCTACCAGAGCGGAGGCAAGACCGGCACGGCGCAGGCAGTCGGCCTGAAGCAGAACGAGAAGTACAGCGCCCACCGCGTCGATGAGCACCTGCGCGATCACGCGCTCTACATCGCTTTCGCCCCGCTGGCCGACCCGCAGATCGCGGTGGCGGTGATCGTCGAGAACGCGGGCTGGGGCGCGGGGGCTGCGGCACCGATCGCACGCAGGCTGTTCGACTTCATGCTGCTGGGTCGGGTGCCGAGCGAGGAGGACATCGCAGCGACGAAGTCCGGCACCTCGGCCGCGCCGATCGGCCAGCCGCGCAACGTGCAGGATCTGGTGCTGCCGGGCAGCGGCAGTGCCCCGTCGGCGGCTGCCGCGATGATCGGCGCGGCTTCGGCACCTGCAACTTCGCTCGCTGCCGCGCCGATGGCCGTTTCAGGGGGGGCGTCGCTGGTCTCTGCAAACGCGGCGGCCGAAACGCCCGACAACCGGGCGCTCAGGCGATGAGGCCGGCATTCGAGAAGCCTTCGCTGCTGCAGCGGATGATTCCGCTGTTTCGCGGCTTCGACGGGCCGCTTCTGCTGGCGGTGCTGATCCTGGCGGCCCTCGGGCTGACGACGATGTATTCGGCCGGTTTCGATCATGGCACCCGGTTTGTCGACCACGCACGCAACATGCTGCTGGCAGCCGGCATTCTTTTCGTCGTCGCCCAGATCCCTCCGCAGCGGTTGATGGCTCTGGCGGTCCCGCTCTATGCGCTCGGCGTGGCGCTGCTGGTCGCCACCGCGCTGATCGGCATCACCAAGAAGGGAGCCACGCGCTGGCTCGATCTGGGCGTCGTGATCCAGCCGAGCGAGATTCTCAAGATCGCCATGCCGTTGATGCTGGCGTGGTGGTTCCAGCGTCGCGAAGGACAAGTGCGCGCGCTAGATTTCATCGTCGCGCTGCTGATCCTGGCGGTGCCGGTCGGGTTGATCGTCAAGCAGCCCGACCTGGGCACCGCGATCCTCGTGCTGGCGGCCGGACTGTTCGTGATCTTCTTCGCCGGGCTGTCCTGGAAGCTCATCGCTCCCGTGGTCGCGGTGGCCGTGATCGCCATCGCGGTGCTGGTCCTTTCGGGTGACGCGATCTGCCAACCCGATGTGAAGTGGCCGATGCTGCGCGACTACCAGAAGAACCGGGTCTGCACCTTGCTCGACCCCACCACCGATCCGCTGGGCAAGGGCTTCCACATCATCCAGGGAATGATTGCCATCGGCTCGGGCGGCATCACCGGCAAGGGATTCATGAAGGGCACGCAGACGCATCTCGAGTTCATTCCCGAGCGCACCACCGATTTCATCTTTGCCGCCTACTCCGAGGAGTTCGGCTTGATCGGGTGTGTGGTCTTGTTGCTCGGCTTCCTGTTCCTGATCGTGCGCGGGCTGATGATCGCCTCCGAGGCCCCCAATGTGTTCACGCGCCTGCTGGCCGGCTCGATCACGTTGAGCTTCTTCACCTACGCTTTCGTCAACATGGGCATGGTCAGCGGCATCCTGCCAGTGGTCGGTGTGCCGTTGCCCTTCATCAGCTACGGCGGAACCGCGATGGTGATCCTGGGCCTGGGGCTCGGCATCCTGATGTCGATCGCGAAGAGCCGGCGGCTGGTGCAAGGCTAAAGTCGGCACAGGGTCCCGACGCAGGCTTGCGCGCGGTGCTGCCGAGGGCGCGGGGCGACCGGCTCCGCTCATGTCCCCCGGCATCGGCCTGCGGCCGAACCTCCTCCTTTACTTCGCTGTGCCAATCACCCAACGCCCTCGGCAGCCGGCACCAACGCCGCATGCGAAGGCTTTCAATCCCCGACCGTTTCGGTGGTTGCAGGCGTGCTGTGACGGGTCGTTGTGTGGAGCGAAGTAAAGAAGGAGGGCCGGTCTTTTCCGGCCCGGGTGACATGAGCGCAACACAGCGACTCGGCGCAGCACTCCCGCGCTGATTGCATGTGATTCGATGCGATCAAACGCGACCGTGTATCAGAACCCCTCTTCGACCAGCTCTGCCGCGCGGATCAGCGCGCGGGCCTTGGCTTCGGTCTCGCGCCATTCGAGCTCGGGCACCGAGTCGGCCACCACGCCGGCTGCCGCCTGCACATAGAGCATGCCGTCCTTGACGATGCCGGTGCGGATCGCGATCGCCACGTCCATGTCACCGGCAAAGCTCAGGTAGCCGCAGGCGCCGCCGTAGATGCCGCGCTTGACAGGCTCCAGCTCGTCGATGATCTCCATCGCGCGCACCTTCGGCGCACCGGTCAGCGTGCCGGCCGGGAAGGTCGCCTTCAGCACGTCGAGGTTGGTGATGCCGTCCTTCAGCAGGCCTTCTACGTTGCTGACGATGTGCATCACGTGCGAGTAGCGCTCGACCGTGAACGCCTCGGTGACTTTCACGCTGCCGGTCTTCGCGATGCGTCCGATGTCGTTGCGTGCCAGGTCGATCAGCATGACGTGTTCGGCGCGTTCCTTCGGGTCGGCGCTCAGTTCGGCTTCCAGCGCCAGATCGTGTTCGGGTGTGCTGCCGCGCGGGCGCGTGCCGGCCAGCGGGCGGATCGTCACCTTGTCGCCCGCGGGCGTGTGCTCGCGGCGGACCAGGATTTCCGGCGACGCGCCAACGACCTGGAAATCACCCATGTCGTAGAAATACATGTACGGCGACGGGTTCAGCGATCGCAGTGCGCGGTACAGGCTGAGCGGGTTCCCGGCGTAGGGCTTGCGCAGGCGCTGCCCGACCTGCACCTGCATCATGTCGCCGGCGGCGATGTATTCCTTGGCCTTCAGCACGGCGGCGATGTAGTCGTCCTTGGCGAAGTCGCGCAGCACCTCGTTCGGGGCGCGCCGCTCGACCGCAGGTGCCTGCACGCTGCTCTTCAGCTTGTCGGCCAGCGCCGCGAGGCGTTGCTTGGCACGCGGCAGTGCATCGGCTTGCGACGGGTCGGCGTACACGATCAGCGACAGCCGCCCCGACAGGTTGTCGATCACGGCCAGCTCTTCGCACTGCAGCAGCAGGATGTCCGGCGTTCCGAGCCCCCCGGGCAATTCGGTGTGCGCCAGCTTCGGTTCGATCGCGCGCACCGCGTCGTAGCCGAAGTAGCCTGCCAGGCCGCCGCAGAAGCGCGGAAGTCCGGGTTGCAGTGCGACCTTGAAGCGCTGCTGGTAGGCGGCGATGAAGTCGAGCGGGTTGCCCTCATGCCGCTCGATCACGGCACCGTCGGTCACCACCTCGGTCAGGAATCCGGTGGCTCGCAGCATCGTGCGTGCGGGCAGGCCGATGAACGAATAGCGGCCGAAGCGCTCGCCTCCGACCACGGATTCGAGCAGGAAGCTGTGGCGCCGGTGCGTGTCCGACGGCTGGCCGCTGTCGTCGGTGCAGGCAAGCTTCAGGTACAGCGACAGCGGCGTCTCCAGATCCGCAAAGGCCTGCGCGATCAGCGGAATGCGGTTGTAGCCCTCGTCGGCGAGGCGTTGGAATTCAGTGTCGGTGATCACGTTGCGGGGCCCTCCACGGCCCGGGACCTCGCCCGGCGGCCAGGGTGCGCATTATCAGGGCGGTGCCTGCGCCAGGGCTTTCGGCATCGACTCGGGCGGGCTCCTAGAATGGCCCGATGGCCCGCCCCGAATTCACCTGCTCTGTCACCGTGCGGCATCTCGCCGAGCAATCCGACCCCAAGGAGCACCAGTACGCATTTGCCTACACGGTGACCATCCACAACACCGGGGACGTCACGGGCCAGTTGATTGCCCGGCACTGGATCATCACCGACGCCGAGAACCATGTCGAAGAGGTCCGGGGCCTCGCCGTGGTCGGCCACCAGCCGCTGCTCAAGCCCGGCGAGCATTTCGAGTACACGAGCTGGACGCGTATCGCCACGCCTCTGGGCACGATGCGTGGCACCTTCATCTGCATGACCGAGGAGGCCGAACCCTTCGATGCGGCAGTGCCCGAGTTCGGGCTGACGCTCGCTTCGGCGCTGCACTGATGCAGCGGTCGGTCGGCAGCCGTTGACCGCAGTGGCCGGGATGTCCGCGTCCTCGTCGGTGTGGGATCTCACAGCGCTGCTCAATGCGGCCGCCCACGCGTCCGATCCCAAGGCGCCGCTGCCCGACTGCAATCTCTGGGTCATCCGCGCGCTCGAGTGGCTGCGCCACCCGACGATGTCCGGCACCGGCGACCCCGCTGCCGATGAAGCTGCCGCAGATGCGCCGCCCGCCACCCCACAGCCGCTGCTCAGGCTCAAGCATCTTCTCAATGTCCTCGATCGTCACCCCGAGCACCGCGCCCAGGTGGCCGGTGTGCTGGGACGCTTCTGGGGCGCGATGGACAGCGCTGCACTGTTCGCCGATTTCGGGTTTTCGTCTCGCGCCAATTTTTTCGGTGAGATCGGCCAGCGGCTGAAACTCAAGCTGCTGCCGCTGACACCCGCCAGCAGCGATCCGTCCGAACTGTTCGCGCTGCTGTTTCCGGGCGATGACGATGGGTCGTGGCTGGAGTCGCTAGACGAAGTCACGCTGATGCGCTTGCTGGGCCTGGTGCCCGGCAATCCGGCGGATGAGCGTGCCTGGCTGACACCGTTGCTCGACGCCATCATGTATCTGGCCAGTGCGGTTCGCGCGGCCGGCTTTTCCGGCGCGTTGCGCAGGCGCATGAGCCCCGAACTGCTGGTCGAGGCGCCGTTTCGCCAGCTCGCGGTCGTCGCCGAACGCATCCGGGAACTGGCCAACACGCCGACCCGGGACGACGCGTCTCTGCTGCGCGAAGCCCAGTACCTGCGCGCGCTGCTGGACTCGTGCCGCCGCTGTGCCGACAGCGTGCACGGGCACCTGGAGGAACACGGCGTATCGATCAACGTCGTGTTCGATGTCGATCAGTTGAAGCAGCGAACCCATCGCATCGAGCAGTTGCTCAACTGCGTCATCAGCCCCGAGCCGGCGCGCGAGGTGACACGCCTGTTCGCCGAACTGGTGCGCACCGCTGCTGACCGCCGCAGCATCCGCGCGCTGTTCGCGCGGCACTACTCGCTGCTGGCCCGCAAGGTCGCCGAGCGCAGTGCGGAAACCGGCGATCACTACATCACCCGGGATGGCGCCGCCTACCGTCACATGCTGCGCGCGGCGATGGGCGGCGGCGCGGTGATCGCGGGGACGACGTTCGTCAAGTTCCTCGTGCTTGCGCTGGGCCTGTCGGCGTTCTGGGGCGGCTTCTGGGCCGGCATGAACTACGCGGTCAGCTTCGTCATCGTGCATCTGCTGCACTGGACGGTGGCCACCAAGCAGCCCGCGATGACTGCGCCTGCGCTGGCCGAGAAGCTGTCGGACGTCGCCGACGATCCCGCGGTCGAACGCTTCGTCGACGAGGTCGCGAACCTGATCCGCTCGCAGGCGGCCGGCATCTTCGGCAACCTGGCCGCCGTGATCCCGCTCGTGCTGCTGGTGCAGTGGGCGTCGCAGGCCGTCTTCGGCGCGCCGCTGGTTCAGGGACACGCGGCCGAGCATGTGCTGGACTCGATCACGCTGCTCGGCCCGACGGCGCTCTTTGCAGCCTTCACCGGGGTGCTGCTGTTTGCCAGTTCGCTGATTGCCGGCTGGGTCGAGAACTGGTTTGTCTGGCATCGCCTGGACAGCGCGATCGCCTGGAACCCTCGCATCGTGGATCGCCTGGGCGTGGCTCGCGCGCAGCGCTGGGCGGCCTACTGGCGGGCCAACATCTCTGGTTTCGCGTCGAACATCTCTCTGGGTCTGATGCTCGGCATCGTCCCTGCGGTGGCCCTGTTCTTCGGCCTGCCGCTGGAGGTGCGGCACGTCACCCTGTCGACCGGCCAGCTCGCCGCCGCTGCCGCCGCGCAGGGCCTGTCCGTGCTGCACCACGGCCCCTTCTGGTGGTGTGTGGCCGGCATCGTCGTCACCGGACTGCTGAACCTGACGGTGAGCTTCTTCCTGGCGTTCAGGGTCGCGATGCGCTCACGCGGCATCCGGCTCGCCGACCGCAGTCGCATCCGGCAGGCGATCGCAAGGCGGCTGCGCAGCCACCCGGGTTCGTTCGTGTTGCCTCCCCAGGCCGTCGACTGAATTGCGCGCTGGACTTGCGGTTCAGTGTCGACCCTCCGTCGCGCCATGCATGCCGCGGGTCCGGCTTGAAAGCATTCCCCCTCAGACCCTCAGCATCATGAGCCCCGTGTCTTCGAGCGCTTCCAGTAACAGGCACATGACACGCATCGTCGCTTTGTGCGCAACGGTTCTGGGCGTGCTGGTCGGGTGCTCCAGCGCGCCGACAGACACCTCCCCGCCGGCCGACCAACCTGCGCCGGACGCGCGTGCTCCCGAAGCTGCACCCAGTGCAGCCAGCGTGCAGCGCGGCCGGGCTCGCTGGGTGCCGGCGCGCTGGAGTGACCTGCCGGGCTGGGAGATCGATCGCACCGCGGAGCTGTGGCCCGCGCTGCTTCGGGGCTGCGAGAAGCCGGCCGCGGGCTGGAACGGCATCTGCGCCGAAGCGCGTCGCAGTGCCCCGGCGGACGACGTCAGCGCGCGGGCCTGGCTTCAGCGCCATCTGCAGCCCTACCGGGTCGAGTCGCTCGACGGATCGGATCAGGGGTTGATCACCGGCTACTTCGAACCGCTGATCGAGGCGCGCCGCATGCCGCAGGCAAGGTTCCGCGTGCCGGTTCACGCGCCGCCGAACGATCTGTCCAGCCGCAAGCCCTACTGGACCCGCCAGCAACTCGACACGCTGGCGCCCGCGCAGGCCAGCGTGCGTGGCCGCGAGCTGGCTTATCTCACCGACCCACTCGACCTGCTGATCCTGCAGATCCAGGGCTCGGGTCGACTGTGGCTGACCGAAGCCGACGGCAGCCGCCGGCAGGTGCGTGTCGCGTTCGCCGGGCACAACGATCAGCCCTACAAGTCGGTCGGTCGCTGGCTGATCGAGCAGGGCGAGTTGCGCGCCGATCAGGCATCGTGGCCCGGCATCAAGGCCTGGGCGCAACTGAACCCGCAGCGAATCAACGAGCTGATGTGGTCCAACCCCCGCGTGGTCTTCTTCCGCGAGGAGCCGCTGCCTGACCCGACCATCGGCCCCCGCGGCGCTCAGGCGGTACCGCTGACCCCGGGCCGCTCGGTCGCGATCGACCCGACCAGCGTCCCCTACGGGACGGTGCTCTGGCTCGACACCACGGAGCCGCTGTCGAACACGCCCCTGCGCCGCGTCGTGATGGCGCAGGACACCGGGAGTGCCATCACCGGTGCGGTCCGGGTGGACTATTTCTGGGGATGGGGCGACACCGCCGAGCAGCAGGCCGGTCGCATGAAGCAGCCCTTGCGGGTCTGGGTGCTGGCGCCACGCAACTGATGGACCGGCTCAAGGTCATTCGGATTGCCGCGGGTCTGACGGTGCTCGCCGCCCTGGCCACCACTGCCGTCGTCGTTTACCGGTGGCGGGATGCCGAACGGGCAACGGCTTTGCAGCGAGCCGAGACCGAGCGCACCCGAAAGGCATTCATTCAGGCGGCCGTGGCGGCCGAGCGTGCGGCAGCGGCGACGACGCCACCCGAGGTGTTGCAGGCACGCAAGGATGCGGCACTGCGCGAGTTTCGAGCTGCCGAAACCGAGATGCTCCTGCAGCAGACACGGGCCAGGCTGGCGCGTGAGGAGCGGCAGGCTGCCGCGGGCAGCACCCCGGGTCCGGGAGCATCTGCTCCCGGACCCTGAGGTCGGGCTCACGAGGCGACGCGCGTTCGCCTACTCGGGGTCCTTGTCGGCGTCGGCGTCGAGGGCCGCTTGCTTGGCGTCGATGCTGTCGCTCGTGGGCTGGGTCCCGTCGAGCGCGGACTGCGCGTCCGCGATCTCGGTGGCCGTGGGCACGCCCGTACCGCCGGCGGAGTCATCGTCGGCATCGCCGCCACACCCTGCCAGCAGCATCGTCGTCACACAGAGTCCCCAGCCGAGCAGCCGGAGCCGGGCCAGCGGTCCGGGGTCGCCGGGCGGTGCGGCGTTGAATTGGAAGGCCATCGCGTTCCTCCTCAATTCGTCACTGCAGGCAGGACGACGCTCTTCTCGCTGTTGCCGCAATCGGCGTGCTGGAAACCCGTGTTGCCGTACATGATGCCGTCGTCGCCGCTTGCCGCGACAGGCTGGTTGGACGAACCCACTTGCGCGCTGCGCACGCCGCCGGGCACGCGATTGGCGATGGTCACGCCGGAGAAGCCGGCGGTGGCGAGTCGGTGCCGCAGCTTCCAGGCGATGTTGTGATCAGCGCACGAGGTGTCGCCGCTGACGCCCACCGCCCCGAGCTTGCCGCCGGTGCTGTAGAGGCCGACGCCGCCGCCGAACACATTGATGCCGCCCGGCTTCAATCCGAGCATCGGGTCGTTGGTGGTGCCGTAATTGGTCGGGTTGCCGCGGTAGACCACGCGCGGGTCGACCGGGTTGCTGAACTGCAGGCCGTTCAGCGAGTTGCCGTTCTGCGTCGGGGTGAACAGGTTGGCGGTCGACAGTGCGAAAGTCGGGCGGCTGAATCCGTTGGCGGTGTAGGCCTTCTGCGCCGAGATCACCCGACTGTTCAGCCATGCGTCATCGGCTGCCGTGCCCGAGGTCGCGACCGCACAGACGACACCGTACCGGTTGACGACCGTGGCCCACATCGGGAAGTCGAGACCGCCGTTCGACTCCGAAGCGGAGCCGCCGGCTGCTGCCGGCACCACCGCCTTCAGGGCGGCCTCAAGGACCGCGCTGCTGGGCAGGCCGGCGCAGTCGTTGGCGGGATTGTTCGGTGCGGCCAGGGCACTCTGGGTCGCGAAGAGGCTCATCGCGGCCAGGGCCACAGAGCACAGGGTACGGGTGGGGTGGGTCACTTCGGGGTCTCCCTTGTTGAGTCAGTCGGGTTCACATCAAGCCACGAGTCGCAGGGCAAGTACACCCCCGGACACCCTAGACACCCTGGAAATGGAGAACCGATTCGGGCCGCGTTCACAGCGCGGCGCGACCTGTTCTGGCGGGCCTCGTTGTTATCCTCGACCGATGGGCCTTTTCGCAGTAACGGTTTTCCTCTCAGCTTTCCTTCTCTTCCAGATCCAGCCCATCGTGGCGAAGATGATCCTGCCGTGGTTCGGCGGGTCGTCTTCGGTGTGGAGCGTGTGCCTGGTCTTCTTCCAGGTCGAACTCCTGCTGGGATACGCCTATGTGCATTGGCTGCACGAGAAGGTCGCGGCCCGCAGGCAGCCGCTCGTGCATGGGGCCTTGCTGCTGCTGAGCCTGGCACTGCTGCCGGTCGGCGCCGACCCCGCGTGGAAAGGTTCCACGCTGTCCCCGGGCCTGAGCGTGCTGGCGGTGCTGGCCACCGCGGTGGGCGCTCCCTACCTGCTGCTGTCGACGACCGGCCCGCTGATGCAGACCTGGTACGCGCGCTCGTTCCAGAGTGCCGGAGCCGACGCCAGACCCTACCGGCTGTATGCGCTGTCGAACCTGGCGTCGATGCTGGCCCTCTTGTCGTACCCGGTGCTGGTGGAGCCGGTGCTGCCGGTGGGCACGCAGGCGCAACTGTGGTCGGCGGCCTACGTGGCTTTCGTCGCGACCTGCCTGGCGACGGCCTTCTTCACGCGCCGCCGCATGGCGCCAGCTGCGCCGACAGCCGTGATCGATGCGCCTGCCGTGCCGGACGTCACGCCGCATCCCGGCTGGAAGGAGTGCCTGATCTGGATCGGGCTGGCCGCCACCGCGTCGATGCTGCTGTTGTCGATGACGCGTCATCTGACGCAGGACGTGGCACCGGTGCCGTTCCTGTGGATTGCGCCCCTGTCCATCTACCTGCTCAGTTTCATCCTGTGCTTCGACGCGCCGCGCTACTACGTGCGTCCGTTGTTCCTGGCCGCGTTGCTGCCGGCGTTCCTGGCGCTTGACCGGGTGCTCGACAGCGGCATGGACGTGCCGATCCTGATCGCGCTGATCAGCGCGTCGCTGTTTGTCTTCTGCATGGTGTGCCATGGAGAACTGGTCAGGCGCAAGCCGCCGGTGCGCCATCTCACGCTGTTCTATCTGATGCTGTCGATCGGCGGGGCGCTCGGCGGGTTTCTGGTCGGGCTGGTGGCCCCGGCGATCTTCAATGCCTACTTCGAACTGCCGATCGGCCTGTTCCTCTGCGCGGCGCTGGTGAGCGTGGTGCTGTGGCGCGATCTGCGCACCGTGTGGCGCGTGGTGCTCCTGATCGCCCTGGCGGGTTACGGCTGGCGATTGGCGGACATCTCCTGGGAATACGTGCACGGCTACCGCAAGGTCGTGCGCAATTTCTACAGCCAGCTGCGCATCGACGACAGCGTCGATGACGTGCTCGGGCCGAAGCGCAAGATGGTGCACGGCCGGATCAACCACGGCGAGCAGTTCATGGATCCGACGCTGCGCAGGGAGCCGACCGCCTACTACTGCGAGAAATCGGGCATCGGCCGCGCGATCCGCAGCCTCCAGAAGGAGACGCCCTTGCATATCGGCGTGGTGGGTCTCGGCGCCGGCACGCTGGCCGCCTACGGGCGCGCAGGCGACCAGATGCGCATCTACGAGATCAACGAGCAGGTGCTCGAACTGGCGCGCAGCGACTTCACCTTCCTGTCCGACAGCGCGTCGCGCATCGAGCCGGTACTTGGTGACGGCCGCCTGATGCTTGAGCGCGATCCGCCGCAGCACTTCGACCTGCTCGCGATGGACGCGTTTTCAGGCGATTCGATCCCGGCGCACCTGCTGACGCTGGAAGCGATGAAGACCTACTTCGGGCAGCTGAAAGCCGACGGCCTGCTCGCGGTGCACATCACCAACCGCTACCTGGACCTGGAGCCGGTGATGGCGGCCGTCGCGCAGCACTACGGCAAGACCGCGCTGACCTAGGACCTGGATCCCGGGGACGACGATCTGTACTGCCGTCACACGACCTGGGTGCTGATGATGAGCCCCGCGCGCGCCGCCGCATTGCCGCTGTCGCTGCAAGACGGTGTTCCGCTGAAGCCGCGCCCCGGCTTCGCGCCGTGGACCGACAGTTTCTCGAACCTGCTCAAGATCCTCAAGTAACCGCTCGCACCGGGGCAAGCCGTCACAGCCCGAGGTCGCTCAGGCTCGCGTGTTCATCGGGGCGCCTGCCGAGCGGCCAGTGGAAGAGCCGTTCGTCGGCCCGGATCGGCAGGTCGTTGATGCTGGCGTAGCGCCGCATCATCAATCCCTGCAGGTTGAACTCCCAGTTCTCGTTGCCGTAGCTGCGGAACCACTGTCCCGAGTCGTCGTGGAACTCGTAGGCGAAGCGCACCGCGATGCGCGCGCCGTCGAACGCCCACAGCTCCTTGATCAGCCGGTAGTCGAGCTCACGCGCCCACTTGCGCTGCAGGAACTCCTTCACCTGCGCGCGGCCGACCGGAAACTCCGCACGGTTGCGCCAGCGCGTGTCCTCGGTGTAGACGCCGACCACGCGTTCGGGGTCGCGCGAGTTCCAGGCGTCCTCGGCCATGCGCACCTTCTGGCGTGCGGTCTCTGCGGTGAAGGGCGGCAGTGGGGGGCGGGTTTCGCTCATGATGTGCTTCCTACCGAGTTGCGTTCAGACCTGTCAATTGAATCGAGTTCAGTACGGGAGCGCTGCGCCGAGTCGCTGTGTTGCGCTCATGTCCTCCGAGCCGGGCTGCGCCCGACTCTCCCCCTTTACTTCACTCCACACAGCGACTCGGCGCAGCGCTCCTGCCACCACCGAAGCAGTCGGAGGTTTTGAATGCCTCCCCGCGCCCTCGGCAGTACTGCTCCCAAGCCTGCAATCAAATGCGGTTCCGGATCAGTAGGTCTTGTACGACAAGAACTTGCCCGACATCACGATGCTGACCCGGTCACCCGCCGCGTTCGGCTCGCGCGTCAGGTCCATCTTGAAGTCGATCGCGCTCATGATGCCGTCGCCGAATTCCTCGTGGATCAGTTCCTTGAACGTCGTGCCGTAGACGTTCACGAGCTCGTAAAAACGATAAATCAGCGGGTCGGTCGGCACCGAGGTCGGCAGCGAGCCCTTGTATGGCACCACCTGCAGCCATTTCTCGGCCTCGGCGGGCAGCCCGAAGGTCTTCGCGACGATCTTGGCCTGCTTGGCGTCGAAGGTCATCTGCCCCAGGCATCCCGCGGTGACCCATTCCTTGCTGAGGCCGACCTTCTTGGCCACGTCATCCCATTTGATGCCCTTCTTGACCTTGGCCTCGATGATCATTTCGGTGACGTCATTGCGGTTCATGGTTGCTCCTTGCTTTGCGTGTTGGAAAGTTGTTTCAGGCGATCGCGAGTCCGGGCTCGACGACCGGGGGCAGTGCGGGGGCCCGGCCGTGCGACAGCTCCTTCGAGCGTGCGACGAGGAAGTCGACCAGGTGGTTGCGGATGCGGTAGTACTGCGGATCGTGGTGCAGCGTGGCGCGCTGCCGGTCGCGTGGCATCGTGTTGCGAACGATCTCGGCGACCCGTGCCTGCGGCCCGTTGCTCATCAGCAGGATCTTGTCGGCCAGCAGGATGGCCTCGTCGACGTCGTGCGTGATCATGAACACCGTCTGGTGCGTCTCGGCACAGATGCGCAGCAGCTCGTCCTGGATCGTGCCGCGGGTCAGTGCATCGAGTGCGCCGAACGGTTCGTCGAGCAGCAGCATCTTCGGCTCGATCGCGAACGCTCGCGCAATACCCACGCGCTGTTTCATGCCGCCCGACAGCGCCGACGGGTTCTTGTCGATGGCCGGCGTCAGGCCGACCAGCGCAACGTACTTCTCGACCTGCGCCTTCACCTGGGAAGCACTCCACTGGGGCCACTTGCTGCGCACGGCGAAGGCGATGTTCCTGCGCACCGACAGCCACGGCATCAAGGCGTGCCCCTGGAACACGACACCGCGCTCCAGGCTCGGTCCCGCGACTTCCCGGCCATCCATGAACACGTGGCCGTCGGTGGCCTGGTCGAGACCCGCCAGCACGTTCAGGATCGTCGTCTTTCCGCAGCCCGAGTGGCCGATGATGCAGACGAATTCGCCCTTCTGGATGCCGAAATTGACGCTGTCGAAGACCGGCTCGCTGACCTTCCCGTCCGGTGACGGATAGCTTTTCGACAGACCCTCGATGCGCAGGAAGGGCGCTTCGGACGGCGTGTTGAAGCCGGTTTCATTCGACATACGACACCGCCTTCTGCGCTTTCGCGAACATCAGGTCGAGCAGCATCCCGACGACGCCGATCACCAGGATCGCGAAGATCACGTTGGTCAGCGACAGGTTGTTCCACTCGTTCCAGACGAAATAGCCGATGCCGGTGCCGCCGACCAGCATCTCGGCCGCGACGATCACCAGCCACGCGATGCCCATGCTGATGCGCATGCCGGTCAGGATCGTCGGCGCTGCGGCAGGCAGGATCACCTCGAACGCCAGGCGCAGCCGCGATACCTCGAGCGTCTTCGCGACGTTGAGCCATTCACGCCGGACGCCGGCGACACCGAACGCGGTGTTGATCAGCATCGGCCACACCGAGCAGATGAAGATCACGAAGATGCCGGAGATCGACGAGTCCTTGA
>ERZ795044.2229-NODE-2229-length-16972-cov-10.503044_pt1 | contig 16972 bp, 10 predicted proteins | sample MGYA00375128_ERZ795044 | MGnify/ENA primary metagenome ERZ795044 (study PRJEB30173, sample SAMN05720213) | anaerobic digester metagenome | isolation source: active sludge of municipal wastewater-treating anaerobic digesters | place: USA | collected 2014-12-22 ... | reverse complement strand
GGCTTCATGAAAGGATTTATCTATGAAGTGGCCATGTTAGGTGCATTGGTGTTATGTTATTTTCTCGGATTCAAAATGGCAGCTGTCGTTTCGGAATTTTTATTCAAAACATTTGGCGGCTCTCCTGATACGCTGCGTTACGTGTCTTACATGATTGTATGGATAGGAGTGAGCATTGGTGCGTGGTTTCTTGCTAAACTTTTTGAAAGTCTTGTCAACATCACTGCACTTGGAATCTTCAACAAAATCGCCGGCGCAATTTTCGGAATTTTAAAATATGCATTTCTGATAGGACTGTTTTTGTATTTCTTCAACAAAGCGGATGCAAAATTTAAATGGCTGGATACTGATAAAAAGGCGGAATCGATTTTTTATTATCCGTTGTTGAAAGTTGGATCTATAGTTTTGAAGAATAAATGATTTGATATGTGAAACAAATCTCGAGTGCAGCGAGATCTGCAGGAAATATTTTTACGTGACGAGGATTATAAATCCACAGTGCGAATAAAAATGAGTAAAAATCCTTCGTAGCGGGAAATCCTTCGCGAGGTTGGTTAATAAGTAAATTGTAAAATGAGTTAGTAGTCGAAAAAATATTCTTCCTTTGAATAAAATAATAATTTCGCATGAAAACAATTTTATCGATAGTTGCATTTTTCGCCGGAGTGCTATTCTCATATGCCCAACACATTGAGAAGAAAATATTTTTTGTAAGCACAAATGCAGGACATATAAACTGGAGCAGAGGTACTGCCGGAACAACGCTTAAGGATGGCGGCTTTTGCATTGGCGGATTAACGGAATTCGAATTTCCTGATGGATCGCAGACTCCCGAAATCAAAGAACAGAATTTTGTGTTTAAAATTGACTCACTATACAATGTTGTTTGGATAGACACCAGCCAAATAATGGATACTGAAAATAAGAATTACAAAGTTTACTCTGTTTTTCAAACGTCGGATTCAGGAATAATTGCAGATAAAATTGTTCGGGTTGGTGGCGTAGTTGATCCAAGTGAATTATTCAAATTTGAAAATGACGGAGCATTAATTTGGAACAAACCTCTTTCAGATTCAAATTATTATTCAGGATTAAAAATTACTAGTGGTGAAATGGTGAATGATACTTTACTTTATTCTGCATTGCATGTTTCGCCTTTAACATTTAATTCTTTCCACCCCATTTTACTTATTCTTAATTCCAATGGAGACACACTTTCAATAAAAGATTCCGTAGATCTTAGATGTCAGGAAAATAGTGTGATTCAAATTGTGAAAGATCATACGAATCAATTGTATTGTATATTAGAAAGAGATAGCACGATCATTCATAAAATAAATTCAGATGGAAGTATAATTTCAACAACTGCGATTGGTGCATTGATGTATAATGAAAAAATTATTCCAATCAGTCCTGAACGTTTTGTAAAGGCTGACTACAATTTGAAATATTTTAATTTCTATGATTATAATTCAACTCTTCTTGATTCAGTCAATTTTGGAATTTATATAGCAGCGGCTTATAAAGGATGGAGTAGCACCTTGCTTGCAGATTTTTTATATTTTGGATCAACGCCATCTTATTTAGGACGAAGTTTAATTCAAATGGATTCTACAGGAACGATCATGTGGGGATTTACGCATGACGAAAATATCTCTCAGGTGATTCAGACTTCAGAAAATGAATTTGTCCTTTTGGGAACAGCATACGATACTACGATCTTAAAAATGGGGGTTTTGTTTGAAAAAATTACGAAACCCAATTTCAATAGAACTCTAAGTATTCCTGACTCAGTATTGTGTAACAACGATAGCATTCTTATTTCAGCTCCTTCAGGCTATACATATAATTGGAATAACGGAGATACTTCGCAAGAGATCTATGTAAGTTCTTCAGGAAATTATTTTGCTTTGATTATAGACTCAGAAGGCTTTTTCACTTATTCTGATACGGCAACTATAACAAATTCAAATACAATTGGACCAGAGTTAGGAGCCGACACGATTCTTTGTTTAATTGATTCAATTTTATTGGATGCCGGAAATGGTTTTGCAACTTATCAATGGAGCACAGGAAGTAGTGCGCAATTCATTAATATTAGTGATTCACTTGAAACGATAACTCAATATTTTGTAACAGTTGCAGATTCTAATGGTTGTGTTTTTACAGATTCAATACAGATTCAATTTGCGACTTGTACTAATATTAATGAAATTGTAAATGATGAAATAGAAATTTATCCGAATCCGACAACGGGTATTCTTTTCATCAATTTCAAATCTTCACTATCGGGATCAATAACAATTTATGATCAAAGCGGAAAAGAAATCGTTTCGAAAGAAATAAATAAGAATCAAAATACAGTAGACTTGTATACACTGCCGTCAGGAATTTACAATTGCATTTATATAGATGCGTTTTCTAAGAAAAGACAATTAATTAAATTTGTGAAAAAGTAATTCGTATTTACTGTTAATGAGGATTGAAGATCCTCAGCTCGAAGTGAAGGGTTACAAATTATTCGCAGCTTTACACTCTTAGTGTTAAAGTTGTACGTTACGTTTTATTTGCCAATAGCCACAACCCCTGGTAATTCTTTCCCTTCAATGTACTCAAGCAAAGCACCGCCACCCGTAGAAACATAAGACACCCTATCTGTCAAATTGAATTTCGAAATCGCAGCAGCAGAATCACCGCCGCCGATTAAAGAGAATGCCCCATTCGCAGTTGCAGCGGCAATTGCTTTTGCAACAGATTTTGTTCCATGAGAGAATTTTTCAAATTCAAAAACTCCGGCCGGACCGTTCCACAAAATTGTTTTGGATTGTGCAATGGCATCATTGAAAAGTTTTTCGGATTTTGGTCCGATGTCTAAGCCCATCCAGCCATCCGGGATTTCGTTGATATTACACTCTTTGGAATTTGCATTTGCATCAAATTTATCTGCAATGATTGCATCAACAGGAAGAATAAGATTTACATTTTTTGCTTTCGCTTTTTCTATGATTGATAATGCAAGATCGAGTTTATCTTCTTCAACCAACGATGAACCAATCGTTCCACCCATAGCTTTCACAAATGTAAATGCCATTCCACCACCGATCAATAAATTGTCAACTCGATTCATTAATTGTTCAATGATGAGAATTTTGTCTGATACTTTTGCTCCGCCCATAATTGCAGTAAAAGGTTTCTCTGAATTCAGAAGTACTTTATCTGCATTTGCAATTTCATTTGCCATTACATAACCGAAAAACTTTTTACCCGGAAAATTTTCTGCGATCACAGCAGTTGATGCATGAGCTCTGTGTGCTGTTCCAAAAGCATCATTCACATATACATCTCCAAGCGCGGCAAGTTTTTTTGCAAAAGCAGAATCACCTTTTTCTTCTTCTTTATAAAAGCGGAGGTTTTCTAAAAGTAAAACTTCACCGGGTTTTAATCCTGCTGCTAATTGTTTTGCCTGTTCGCCAATGCAATCTTCGGCGAACTTTACATTCGTATCCAATAGCTTTGCAATGTGATCGACCAGATGCTTCAAAGAATATTTTTCAACCGGACCTTCTTTCGGACGCCCTAAATGTGACATCAATATAACCGAGCCGCCATCAGATAAGATCTTTTTAATCGTTGGAATGGAAGCACGGATCCTTGTGTTGTCAGTGATATTGTATTCTTTATCGAGAGGTACATTGAAGTCTACACGGATCAGAGCTTTTTCGTTTTTGAAATTGTGGTGGTCGATGGTTTTCATGGGACAAAAGTAAACAAAATAGGACCTGGATTTAGCTGATTTTTGGATTTCCTGGTTGCCTTATTTCAGAGATACAATTAAATTTAAAATAAGAGCGTTCATGCTTTAGATAACTTTTATGAATTGAATAATCAGTCTGATGACTTTTCAGCTATCAACCAAGAAATCCCTAAATCAGTTAATTCCTGAAAATCCAATAATCAGATAAATCCTGGTCAAAATCCAGATGTTATTGGAATGCCGCACAATCCGGTCCCGGACTAAACGGTCTCTTGCAAAACTGAAATTTGAAACCAAAGAAGAAATCGAATGCCTGAGTATCAGAAAGTCCGATGAACTGAAGTAACCGGTCACTTCCGATCACAAACCATTTGTATCTGATTCCTAATCCAAGCGACGGTTGATCCCATTCAAATAAAGTGTAATTAAGATTCGCTTCGAATTTTCTTTTTTCATAACGAACGGCAAGATTCATTTGATCGCCTCTTGCAATCTGGTTTTCCATAAAGTGAATTCGTTTTACCAGTGAAAGATTTCCATAAATTTTCGGAGTGAAAGAATAATCGAATTGTGTACTCACAGCAAGTGGCATCCACATGTAAAACCCTTCTTCGCGAATTGAACCACCGATATTTGACACTACCGTTGTCCCGACATTTTCCAGACCAATACTTGCTGAATCTATGCCTGTCCACACTTGATTTGCACCTGTTGCAATTTCTATAATTTCTGATTTACGGAAATAGCGAATCGTTCCCAGATCAATAAGAGAAACACCGACTCTGTAATCATATTTTTTGATGTTATCATTGCTGCGGTTACATTCAAATCCACCTTGCTTTCTTTTATGCATATAAGTTGCTCCAAGTGTTGTGCTCAGTCCGGCGCCTCGAAGTGCGATAAATGAATCATCGATAGCCTTTCCGATCTTTGCATTTACATTGTGAAAGACAACATTGCTGGAATCCAGAACAGTATAATCTAAATTCTGAATGTCGCCATACAAACCATTGAATCCTATCAGTAAATTTCCTGTTGCAGCCCACTTTATATAGTGCTTTTCAGTTTCACTATACACTCGCCCATAAGTTCCACCAAGTTCAAGCCAGCTCGCACTTGCAAAACTCATTGGTGTAGAATTAAATCTGACACCGAAAATTTCCGGCGCATGAAATCCTGAATAAAATGTATATGCTAAATGTGCAGGAACATCCAGCACACTCAATTCACTTCTGAATGCAGAATGTAATCCCCACGCCCAGTCACCATTATTCTTGATGTAACTTGGTCCAATAATAAGAGTATGACCAAACCCTTTTTGCAAAGCGGTTGAATTTCTGAATAAATAATTTTTCCCCGGCTCGTTATTTCCGAAAATTGTATTCAGAACGATATTTTTGTCTTTTGGAAAATAGATGTAACTATTCTCAGCAAAAAAATCTCCGGCAATTAAATTGATCTCATATTTATATGGCGCCCCGACAATTTCAGAAGGATTGAGAAAGATTCCCATATTACCACTATAGTTGCTATTACTGATTCCCCACATCTCCTGTCCATAACTGAATTGCGAGATAAAAATTAAGAGCGAAAGAATTATTTTTTTCATTGTGGTAAAGATACCTGTTTTTTTTAGTGAGTTGTGAGTTGTTCAGACTATTAGTTAACTCTGAATAGTTGATGTTTTGTTTCAAAAAAGAACCTGCATTTACGCGGTTATATTTCTCAATTATTATTTTGTCATTTGTTTATTTATTAGTGCTGTCCGCCGCAGGTGGATAGTCTGGCAAGCGGGGAAAATTGGGGGAAACCCTTGCCAGGCGTAAGCAATTTTTATAATATAATCATCATACAATACTTACTTACATTCATTCATGAAGGGCCGCTTTGATCGCGCGCCCCCGGGGTTAAATATGTATACCTGTCAGCTTCTGCTACTCAGTTTTTAATGAATTCAAAATTCGTTCACTTGCACAATAAAGATAAATTCATCTCCCCTACAACATTGAAGCATCATTTTCAATTTTTCTTTTTTCAATATTATTAACTCTGAGGATCCAAGAGACGATCAAACTTCTTGAATTACCTGCTACTACCTGCCATTTAAGTCAATAAATATTCCTGCAAATACTATAACGGTTAAAACAAAAAACTATTTTTACACAGTGAAATTTGAGGAAGTAATCGGACATACTGATGTGAAAAAAAGGCTTATTCACTCTGCTCAGGAGAATAGAGTGAGTCATGCTTTGCTGTTTCTGGGACCTGAAGGTGCCGGTGGTCTTCCCCTTGCCAATGCGTTTGCGCAGTATCTGGTGTGTGAAAATCCGGGCCTTGATGATTCATGCGGAAGTTGTTCGGCTTGTAAGAAAATGGAGAAGTATGTTCATCCGGATGTTTCATATACTTTTCCTGTTGCTTCGAAAGAAAAAATTAAAGAACCGAAAAGTGTTGACTTCATTGAACAATTTCGCAAAGCAATAATCGACCAGCCTTATCTCAGTTACATGAACTGGATGGAGAATGCAGATCTGGATAACAAGCAAGGAATTATTTCTGTTCATGAAAGTGCAGATATCATGCGCCGACTAAATCTCAAAGCAGTCGAAGCTCCTTACAAAATTGTTATCATCTGGTTACCTGAGAAAATGAATGATCCTGCAGGAAATAAATTATTGAAGATCCTGGAAGAACCACCTGAGCGTACACTTTTCTTTTTGGTTTCAGAAAATTATGAAGGTCTGCTAACAACTATTATTTCCCGGACTCAGCTTGTCAAAATTAATCGCATCAGTGAAGAAGATATGCTTGCTGAATTGATCAACAAGCACGGCATCGACAAAGCTACTGCCCGGCATTTGCATCATAAATCAAATGGAAGTTTTTCTGAAGCGCTGCAATTGATTGATCGTGCTGAAGAACGTGCAAATTTTGAGAAAGATTTTATTAGCTGGATGCGTGGATGCTATCAGTTAAATCTCAAAGTCATCAATGAACTTACATTAAAATTAAACGATCTTTCCAGGGATGAACAAAAGGAATTTTTAACTGACAGTCTTGATAATATCCGTGAGTGCCTGCTCATTAATTATGGTAACCGTTCATTACTTCGTCTTGATGGAGAAGAGTTAACTGCAATTGCCCGACTTGCTCCTTTTATTCATATCAATAATGCAGAAGAGTTGATCGAAGAATTCAACAAAGCCATTTTTCATATTGATCGCAATGCAAATTTTAAGATTTTATTTTCTGATCTGTCGTTTATAGTGCATAGGTTGATTAGAGTAGAGCGTTGAATTAAAGATGGCAAGGTTCTGTCATTTCCACACCTCAATCTCAATTCCACATTTAGTAAAGTCGGTTTGAGTTTGAAGTGCGGAGTGTGTGGAAGCAATTGTCTCTTATACTACTCTTATACTAATTTACACATATTGGCTCTTATTAACCGCTGACTTTCAACTAAATACCACCATTACTTATATTACTTCCCTAATTCCCCAAAATTGCTAATTTTGCATGTTATTGACAAAAATCATATGGCTTGTAAATCGTGTAGTACGGGAAAAGATGGGGCTCCAAGCGGGTGTCGGAGTAATGGCACTTGTGGAACCGGCGGCTGCAACAAGCTAAACGTTTACAATTGGCTTTCAGATATGGTACTGCCTTCGGGGCAATCGCCATTTCCAATTGTTGAAGTTCGTTTTAAAGGGAGTCGCAAAGAATTTTTTACAAATAAAGATAACGTTGAATTAAGAGTAGGTGATCTTGTTGCTGTTGAAGCAACTCCCGGTCACGACGTTGGTGTTGTTTCGATGACAGGCGAATTAGTACGTTTTCAATTGCGCAAAAAAGGTGTGACAGAAGATTCAGATACTATCAAAGCTCTTTATCGAAAAGTCAAACAATCAGAATTAGAAAAGTATAACGAAGTTAAAGATAAAGAAACTGCTACGCTTTCCCGTTCACGTGAGATCATCCAGTCACTGAAACTTTCAATGAAGTTAAGTGATATAGAATTTCAAGGTGATGGAAAAAAAGCAACTTTCTTTTATACTGCTGATGACCGCGTAGATTTTCGTGAGCTGATAAAAAAACTTGCTGAAGAATTCCGGATTCGTGTTGAAATGCGTCAGATCGGAATGCGTCAGGAAGCAGGTCGTTTAGGTGGTATTGGTGTTTGTGGAAGAGAACTGTGTTGCTCTACATGGCTGACAGATTTCAAAACTGTTTCAACAAGTACTGCACGCTATCAGAATCTGGCACTTAATCCTGCGAAACTTGCAGGGCAGTGTACCAAACTTAAATGTTGCCTTAACTATGAATTGGATTCTTACGTTGATGCTCTAAAAGATTTTCCATCGACCAATATAATTCTGGAAACAGAAAATGGAAGAGCTTTCCATCGCAAGACAGATATTTTCAAACGATTGATGTGGTATGCATATACAATCGATGAGAAAAAAGAACAACGCGAATTAAGTGAAGGTGGAGTTGGTGGAAACTGGGTCATGCTTTCTGTCGATAGAGTTAATGAAGTTATCAATCTGAATAAAGAAAAAATTAAACCTACTGACCTGGCTCTTCCGGTTGAAGTAGAAATTGATATCGCTCCTGATTACGAAAATGTTGTTGGACAAGATCGTATTGACCGGATGGATAAACTGAAGAAGAAAAAGAAGAAGAAGAAAAAAGTGGGTGGTGAAATGAATGCCGGACAAGCAGCAGGTCAACCAAATGCTCCGCGTCCGCAAGGTAATGCACCCGGTAAGCCCCAGGGAGGACAGCCAAATCAAGGCAATCCGAATCAGAAGCAAAATCCAAATCAAAACCGGCCGCAGAATCAACCTCGTCCTCAGCAGAATCAGCAAAAGCCTAACGCTCCGCAGCAAAATCAGCCGAAGCCGAATGCTCCGCAACAGAATCAGCCGCGTCCGCAAAATCAAGGTCAGCGTCCGAATAATCCAAACCAGAATAAGCCTCAGCAGAATAATCCGAATCCTAATCAGGCACAGCGGCCAAATAATCCACAGCAGAATCAACCTAAGCCACAGAGTCCGCAACAAAATGCTGCTCCAACTTCTCAACCATCTGCTGATCCGCAACCGAACAGAGCAAATAGAGTTCCTCGTCAACCACGACCGGATAAACCGGCAGATCAATAAGGGATGAATCTCAAACTTCCATTCAAAAAGTATTTTTCAAATTTATTCATGCTCGTTGCATTGCTTTCGCTTTCATCGTGCGACCGCAATGTTGTTTTTGAAGACAATGTTAAACTTCCCGAAAATCGTTGGGAACAAAATAATGCTGTTCAATTTACTGTAGACATTCAGGATACAATTTCATCGCATAATCTTTACATCAATCTGAGAAATGCCGGCGGATATCAATTCAGTAATATATTTTTATTTTTCACCACCACATCGCCATCAGGAAAAATGGAACGCGATACTTTAGAACTTACTCTTGCTGATGCAAGTGGTAAATGGCTGGGCGATGGTATGGGTGATATCTGGGACAATCGTCAGCTTTTTAAAAGAGGTTTTCGTTTTCCTGAATCCGGAAAATATATTTTTCAGCTAGAACAAGCAATGCGAATTGATCCGCTGCCACAGATTATGGATGCAGGGATTCGGATTGAGAAAGCGAATTAGATTTAATTTAAATGTTTAATTTTTTTATTTACTAATAATACTGACCGATTTCCACATTCGATTAAAGGCAAATATGCAAAAATTTAATTATTTGTGCTAAATAAAATGATTTGCTAAATCAAAATATTTGTATATTTAGCTTTGCATTGAATTAAATATTTATCAAAATTAAATAATTAAAACCAATTAAAACCATGAAAAATTTAATCATCTATTTAATACTTACAATCTTTTTTCAAAGCTCTTATGCTCAAAATAGCTTTGAAAATAAAAAAATTTTAGATTCAAATGATGAATTGAAAATTGAAAATGATGCTAAAAAAATGGTTGAATATTTTCGAAGACTTCATTATCCCTATGAAAATATGACGGCAGATCAGGTGCAATCCGTTAAAGAAGAAGTTAACCGAATTGCAAACGAAAGTATTTTTAGAAGAATAGACGGAAACGACTTTTTATCAGCAACCAGTGATTGGCAATTTGTTGGACCTTATGGTATGAGATCACCCGGTTCACCTTATACTATTTATTCAGGAAGAGTGCTTGCAATTGAAACATCATCGGGCGAAATGAGAGTTTTGTCCGCAAGTGGAAATTTATGGCACTACCTTAATTTAGGTTTGTTTTTAATCCCAGTGTCAATAAGTGATCATTTAAACACACCTTGGGCTAACACCTTCGTAACTTCTCCAACAGATCCTGCAACTATATTTATAGGAACAGGAGAACCTAGAATTCATGCAGGAACAGGATTATGGAAAACGACGGACTTAGGTGATAGTTGGACGAATATACCTATGAGCCCAACTCCCTCTGCTTTTTATAAAATATTTTATGATCCATTGAATTCTTCAATTATGCATACTGCAACCGATGATGGCTATTTTAAATCAGTTAATGGTGGAAATTCTTGGACAAGATATTTAACTGGTCGAACGACAGATTTGGTAATTGACCCATTAAATCCACAAAACTTATATACAGTTATTTGGGGTGACCAGATTTATAAATCAACTAATGGGGGAATTAACTGGACTCCACTGGCTGGAGGAGCACCAACGACAGATGTTGGAAGAACAGCATTAGCCTTGTGTGCTGCTGATCCTAATATTATTTATGCATGTGTCACATCTGATACAGGTAATTTTACAAAACATATTTATAAAACAATCAATGCAGGTGTAACTTGGGACACTTGCCATATTGGATTAAATATTTATGGACAGCAAACAACAGATTTTCATTGGGGTCAAGGTTGGTACGGAAATACAATGACAGTTAGCCCTACAGACTGCAATCTAGCGTTTGCAGGAGGAGGGTCAATTTGGAGAACAACTAATGGTTATAATTTCGAGGAGCCTGCAGCAAACCAACATGTTGATCAACATACATTTTTATGGGATGCTACAGGAAACATACTATACAATGGATCAGATGGAGGAATTTATTACACGGATGACTTGGGGAGTTCATGGAAATACAATGCTTATAATTTATTACCCATTACACAATTCTATAATTTTGATAGTGGAGAAACTGACCCACGAAGCATAATAGCAGGCTCACAAGATAATATGGTAGATATAATCAATTCAGGACAGGCATATTGGTCATGTAAAATAGGCGGTGATGGATTTGGAGTAGCCATAGATCCCAATAACGAGGCTAATCAATATGCAATTATGAATCAAACAAGACATGCATCATTTGATAATGGCATAACATGGAATGGTATCAATGGGTCAGTTGGTGACGGATTAATTATCAGAACTGATCATAGTAATCCAACCAAATTATATACCACCACCTTTAATTTGATTTATGAAAGTACAAACCAAGGAGGTACTTGGAATACTATAACACCAATCGGTGGCCTACCCGGTAATGTTTATGATATTGCTTTTAGCACAGGTACTTCTCCAAGCATCTATGCACCCCTGTATTCAGGTTTCTTATCACACTTATGGGTGCGTGATGCAATAACAAACACTTGGGTGCAGCGTGACGCGGGTTTACCAACCAACAGTCCTATAGAAAAAGTCATTCCTGATAAAACACAACCTTATGTTGCTTATGCTATTGTTGGTGGATATAATGCAGGAAATAAAATTTTTAAAACAACTGATCGGGGGATAACTTGGATAAATATATCAGGGAATATGCCAGACGTGCCTATTGCTGATCTAGTTATTTATCCATATAACCCAAGTTTAATTTATGCAGCTACTGAAGAAGGCGGGTTTAAAACAATCGATGGAGGTGTGAATTGGGTTCGATGGAATAATGGACTACCAGAAAGTGTTTTTATGACTGAAATGAAAGGCATAGATAGTGTGGCAACAAATGGTAAATATTATGTAAGATGTTCAACATTTGGAAGAGGAATTTGGCAAAGAGAAATTTCAGGTGATGATATAACTGGAATACAATCCAATTCTTATCAAATTATGAACTTGTCAATTCCTTTTTATAATCTGCAGGAAGAAACAATTACTTTTGACTATTTTGTTCCCGAATTAAGTAATGTTAAAATTTCTATTTTTGATATGTTTGGAAGGGAAATCGAAACGATTGCAAATAATTTAATGCAGCATGGTGATTATCATGTTAAAGAACAAATTAACAATTTATCATCCGGAATCTATTTTTGCAGAATGATTCTAAATAATAATTTTAGTAAAGTCCAGAAATTCGTAGTAACTAAATAGTTTAGATTTTTTTATAAATCACTTTGGAAATTAGATAGGAGATTTAATTTGAAATTAGCAGCAGGGGCAAAAAGAATAAGATCATTTTTGCCCCTGCTGCTATAATAATAATTATAACCCAAAAGGCACATGCAAATTGAATCCGATATTCCTTCCCATGTCTCTTACGCCAATGTATTTTACCAGTGACAATTGATTGAAGTAAGCTTCATTCTTCAGATTGGTGCAGAAGATGCTAATGCCTGCCTGTTGTTTAAATAATCGGAATGAACCTCCAACAGAAATATCCAGTAAACTATAGCTATCGCTTGATAGTTCATATTCTGCAACGTCCACTCTCTTTTCGTAATTACTTATCTTCATTGAAAAGTATGTGTCCTTAAATTTCCATAATTGCTTTTTCAATAATTTGATTTCACCCACCAATTTGTCAGATGGAATATAGGGAACATTGCCACCAATTTTCAAGGACGCTTCAAGTTTTGAATATCCCAGATTTATATTCAGCCACGAAGCACTCTGAGGAAAATACCTGATCTGAATTTCACCTCCTGTAAAGGTTGCGCCGTTTTGTCGGTATTCATATAATGCGAAAGTATCTCTTGCATCAGGAGTTATTCTCACAACTGAATCTCCGGTGTTAGCTATATAAATATAGTCACTGATCATGTTAGTGTAAGCGCTAAGATCAACACTGAAGCTCTTTCCTTTCCATACCAAACCAAGATCACCTTCCAGATTTTGTTCGACTTTCAGGTCAACATTTCCACGTTCAAAACGAAAAGTACCTTCGTGCTTTCCGAAGGTGCCGAGTTGCGCGTAATTTGGTGCAGTGAATCCGGTTGCAATATTTCCTTTTAAACTAAGATTGTTGTTTAGAAGAAAGGTTCCGCCGAGGGAGAAAGATGTCGGAGAGTAGTCACGTTCAATTTCAACTTCAGGTTTTGTTATTGTATCATTCTCTTGGAACATTATGAACGTATCTTCTTCCATTTCATTTCCTTCTTCGAAACTTTCGGCTTCAAGACTTTTGGCATCAAAACGGAAACCACCGATCAGATTAAACCTTTTAGAGTCATACCGGACAATTCCATAAGCTGCCACATCTGAACCATCGGCATCGGGAACTATTGATTCCCGGCCGTTGTTTTTGTTTTCCAGAAATGTTCCCTGAGAACCGATCGTAACACCAAATGCTTTTGCAGAATTACTGGTCCATTTTACGTCATAGGTAATTACATTCAGATCTAGCCCAATTGCAAGTTCTTTCTGTTTGTTTGGCAATGGCTCAAACTCTTTCCTGTTGTTTAACTGATAAGCTAAATTCAGATTCAGTTTTGAATTTTTAAGAAAGACCGTGTTCTCACTGGAGATAATTTGCGAAACGACACTTTGATATGGTGCTTCCAGTTCGCGTTCTCTTTGTTCCTCTTCTTCGTCTACTAATATACCACCAGTTGCTTCACCTTCATCTTCTACAATCCCGATTTCCTGATCAAGGAAACTATATGAAAGCTTACTGATTCCCCATTTCTTAGAAACACCGATATTAAATTTACCGGCATAATTCATAAACTTACTATTGGCAGCAAACTCTTCTTCTTCACCGTTTGGTTTTATCTCTTCTTCAGATTCGCCCTGAACATAACTTGTATGAGATGTACCACCGATTCTTAAACCATAGAACATTCCTTTTGAATTCGCTGATTTTATTCCGGCATCAGCAGTCAGTCCTAAAGTGTTGGAATGAAATCCGAGGTTAGCACTACCTGAACTGGTACCATTTGCTGCCGGTTTTTCATCAATAAAAACCAACGCTCCGCCAATTGCATCAGCTCCGTAAATTAAAGCCGCAGGTCCTTTCACGATTTCGACATTTTCAATACCAAGCTCTGATATGCCCAGATCATGATGATCGTCCCATTGTTGATTTTCGATTCGTGTACCCTGAGTATAAAGTGCAATTTGATTAAATGACAATCCGCGGATAACAGGTTTAGAAATCCCATTACCTAATGAGATCTTGTCAATGCCGGGTAAATATGATAGATCATTCGTTAACGATATTGCGTGATTTGCATGAGTGTATCTTACAGATGCAATTGAAATAGGAAATTTTTCAGTTTGATAAGTATTGTTGGAGGTTATGAGAACTTCGTTCAAAAGAGTATAACCTGATTCCAGTGAAATGTTTTTCGTCGTTACTCCTGTGATCTCAACTTTTTCTGCAATCGTTTTATACCCGATACAGGAGTATTGCACAATAACACTACTTGTTGGTAAATCTGTTAATTCATAATTTCCAAGTGAATCTGTTATAATTACTTTTTGCAGTTCGGGTATAAATACAGTGGTTTTTGATAGCGGGGTATTTTCCGCATTGGTGATTATTCCCTTCAGATTGTTTTGTGAATAAGTAATGGTATAGGAAAACAGCAACAATATAATTGTCGATTTTATCATTTTCATAATAGAATAGTTAAGGGTTAAAAAATTAATTTATAAAACAGGAAAATATATCAGAATTGTGGAGGAGGAGTTAAAATATTTGAGTAAGAGGTAGTGTACAACTGACCTTTGTAATATGCCAGATTAGTGATATAGGATAATTTTACTTTTGTTACTATGACAGATTGATAACTATAAATTAGTTTTATCAATTTAAGAAGTAAATTCGTGTAGTTTTTGTGGGATTCAAACGGGCTTGAACATATTTCTTTTATAACCCGGATAATATTTGATTCTTTTTTATCATTTATAACACTAAGGATTAAGATGGAATTTACTTCTGTTTTATTAATGATATCATACAATTGATTTCCAATCACGATTTCATTATCGTCCAGTTTGTGAACTTCAAATTTAATTTTGGTAATCCGGATCTGTTCTATTTCGCTTTCATTGAAATCCATAGTCCATTTCATATAAGCCTGTTCAATATGGCAAATCAATAGAATTCCGCCACTTTGTATTACAATTAAAGCTGCAAGAAATAGTATTCCGGATCTCATTTTTTTAGACTTAAATACCAAGATTAGTAAATAAAAATCAATAATGAAAATATAGTTTTCCTACATTCTTGATGAAAAAGTACTTAAATTATTCCAAGAATGGAAGAATAAGCATATGTACTTAAATGGAGTAGGACTCCTATTGATTTGAAATCCATCGGACTGCTAATATGCTGCGGGCTCGGGACGTTCACAAAAAAAATTGTTAAATATTTTCTTGTTTTTAATTTATTTTTATATTTTAATTCTTTCGATAAATCCAAAAAAGCAATCCAATTATTATCAAAAGCAAAAAAACAAAATAAAATTTCATTCTCAATACAAGTCTTCCCAGATATTTTTTTTCTTTCTCAAGATTGTCATTCTGTGCAAGCGTTACATCATTTACTTTCGATAAATTATCTATTCTTTCCTGATATCCACTTACATCAAATGACATAGTTGTCTTTTCAAAATTCTTTGTATCGATCACTCTTTCCAGTGAATTCATGATCTTATTGTCAATCGAAACAATTTCCTGAAGCGTCGCATGACTTTCGCGCATATCGTTCTTTGTTCGGTTTCCAAAAAAACCGCTTTTCTTTTTTGTTGTCTGACTATAACTATCAAACAACTTTTGTCTCTCCTGCAAAAGTCCAAAAAGTTCTTTACGCGCTGCGGTACGTTCGTCTGCATAAGAAGTGTCAGGCAAAATGCTAAGCAGCATTAAACATGTGATGACGATGGTTTTGAGTTTCATGATATTTTTCCTAATGCAAATCTAATTCAAGTGAGTGGGAATACTTGCATTTAAATTGCAAATTTTTCATTTCTGAACACTTTGCTTTAGTACCGTGTACTTTTTCTGCACAAGTCGGCGAAAAAACTATAGACAATTTCTGCGCCGTCATCTGCGGCAATCTGCGCCACTCTGCGGGAAATAATTAAGCGTTGTTCATTTCCCGCAGTTCCCGCAGCTATTTAAGAGGAGAGGTCACTTTTACCTATGTATACAGTCAAAGAAACTCTTAACATCATGTTAAATCCTTTATTTATTTCAATGAAAAGGATACTTTCGCATACCAATTAATAGCACATGAAAACAAATCGAATAGTTACCGGAAGCCTTGCCTTCCTGATGCTTTTCACCGGGTCAAATGCTTTCTCTCAAGACAAAGCCAAACCAAGACCGAAAAGTGAACCCAAAGCAACACCAACTCAGCAAAAACTGGTAAAGTTAGCCCCGCCTTATGCTCAAGATGAAGGTAAGACGATGACACCACCGGAAAGAAAGATTTTTCCGTATCCAATTCTTCAGACAAAACTGGACAATGGTTTAAATGTCGTTACAGTTCCATATCAGAGTCCCGGAATTGCTGCTTTTTATATTGTTGTTCGCACAGGTTCACGAAATGAAGTTGAACCGGGACACACAGGTTTCGCTCACTTCTTCGAACACATGATGTTCAGAGGAACTGATCTTTATCCAAAAGATAAATATGGCGCCGTACTAAAATCAACAGGTGCTTCAGCAAATGCAAATACCAGTCTTGACAGAACACTTTATCATATGACCGGCGATGCTAACAAACTTGAAACAATGTTCATGCTTGAAGCTGATCGTTTTCAAAATCTGAAATATTCTATTCAGGATTTTAAAACAGAAGCCGGAGCAGTGAAAGGTGAATACACAAAAAATTCAGCGAACCCTTATACTAAGCTGAATGAAATGATTCAGAATACTGCTTTCGAAAGTCATACATATAAGCATACAACAATGGGCTTCTTCGAAGACATCGTTGATATGCCAAATCAATATGATTACTCGATCGAATTCTTCAACCGTTATTATCGCCCTGAATATTG
>ERZ795044.2228-NODE-2228-length-16985-cov-5.118665_pt1 | contig 16985 bp, 17 predicted proteins | sample MGYA00375128_ERZ795044 | MGnify/ENA primary metagenome ERZ795044 (study PRJEB30173, sample SAMN05720213) | anaerobic digester metagenome | isolation source: active sludge of municipal wastewater-treating anaerobic digesters | place: USA | collected 2014-12-22 ... | reverse complement strand
ATTTGTAAATTAACTAATTGACTTTTATTTTTATTATAAAAATCTATTATCTTTTGATTACCATCTTCTCTAGCTTTTAATTCTTCTAAAGATCCATCAACTTGTTGTTTGGTTCTTAGTTCATTACTATCTTTTAATTCTTGTAATTGTTTTTGTAAAGCCTCTTTTTGTTTAGCTAAAGACTCATCTAAATTTTTCTTTTGATCATCTGCTGCTTTCTTAGCATCATCTTCTCTTTTCTTTTGTTCTTTTGTAGCAGTAGTAGCTTTAAATAAATCTAATTTTCTTTCAGCGTCTTGTTGAACATCAAATAACTTGTCATATTTTTCTTGTTCAGCTTTTATTTCCTTTTCAGTACCACTTCTTTTAATATCTTCTAATATAAAATATTGATTTCTTTGAGCATCTTCAGCTTGACTTAATTCTTCTTCTAAATTTTTCTTTCTTCTCTTACTAGAATCTTTTCCTTGAGCGTCTAACAAATCAGCCTGAAAGTCATTATTTTCTTTTTGAGATTTTCTTATTCTTTCTTGATCTGCTATTATTTGATCTGCTGCTTTTTTACTAGCAATAGCAGTTAATCCAATACCATCTGTGAAATCTGTGAAGGCTTTTGTAACTACATCAACAACTTGTCCTATAGCTTTAAATGTATCACCAATTAAACCACCAGCATCTTTTAGTTTATCAAAATTAGCAATTAAAGCTACTACAGCTATTACAAATAAACCAATACCTGTAGCAGCAAATGCTTTACCAATACCTTTAATACCAATAGAAGCATATCCTGCCCCTTCTTGAATACCTAAAAATGATTTAGCTAAAGTATTTGTTGATGTTACTAAATTTGAAAATTGTTGTTTAGCTCCTTTAAAATCTAAATTCTTAATCTTTTGTCCTAATAATCCAAATGAGTTTGTAACATTCTCAATAGGAGAATTATTAAATGATTTAATTGAATCTTTAACATCAGCAACTTTATCTTGTAATTCACCAGCTTTTTTAGAAGCTTTTATAAATTCATCTGATCCTTCATCTAAGTTAATTAAGGCAGATTGTAAGTCTTTAATAGCAGCTCTAACCTCTTTAACAGAAGAAGCAGCGTCAGCATTGTTTATTAATAAATCTAACTTAATTTGTATATCTTTATCAGCCATTATCTAATTTTATTTATTTACTTGAGTATCTTCTATATCACCACCTCCAGTATTATTGTATATATTACCATTATTAACATTATAGTAAATAAAATCACTCGTACCAAAGCTTATATTGGATTCAATACCACCATTGTTAGAATTTTGATGTAATCCTCTATATACATTATTAATTATATTATATTTTATATTATTCTCAGTAATAAAACTAGAACGATTTTCTATTATTAAGTTACATTTATTATTTATTATTTGAATTACACCACCTCCGAATGTTGGTATTTCTACATTATTAAATATACCAAAAGGACATTTATTACCTGACATAGTTGAATATGTAAAACCTGATAATGTAAAATATATCATATTTTTAGATAAATTCCAATCTGTAATATCACAAGGATTATATTTAACATAATAAGGGGGGTTTAAAAACCCATTAAAAACAGCATTATCTTTATTATCAACTCCAACCTCATTTCCATAACCATCCCATTGTTTTTGAATCCAATCATTATCAACGTCATACAAAATATTAAATTGTTTTTGTTCATATTCACCATTACTGAAAGTTGTTTTGTCAACTAAAGTCCAATTTGAATCTAAAGATAAAATAGTTGAAGCAGTTCCACTCACACCAGCATTATTTTTCCAAACTTTACCACCCCATATTGCTAATTGATTAGCTGAAGCAGTCATACCTGGATACCAAACACCTTTATTATAAACACCTGAATATATTCCAGGTAAATAATTTGTAGGACATAGCATTAATCTTGTTCCTGTTTTAGATAATTCATTATTTGATATTGCAATATGGAATAAACCTCTATCACCTCTATCTGTTATTTTATAAAGAGTTCCTGGTACTAATCCATTTGAAGATATCAATGATGTCATTCCAGAATATGTAACTTCTGTATATAAATTTACATATTCTACATTCTTTGTTGGCCCATATGTCAAAACTTTAACTGAAGCAGTTCCTGAATCAGTTACAGAATCTATTTTAAGAGTTGGAACTAATACTGTATTTGAATCTGATAAAGTTAAATTAGTACCACCTAGTATAACTGAACCATTTGAAGATATACTACTATATTGACTTGAAATAATAGATGAGCCAGCTGCTGATACAATATTTTGATATCCTCCTATAATAGAAGATCTACTAGCATCATTACTAATTAAATTTGAAAATCCTCCTATAATAGAGTTACTATTATAAGAACCTGCTGTTGATATAGTATTACTTTGACCACCTGTTATACTTGAATACCCTGAATAATTTATATAGTTATTACTTCCACCAGAAATAATAGACTTGTTAACTTGAGATATATTATTATTATCACCACCAACAATACTCGAATTAGAAGAAGTTCCTATAAAATTGTATTGTCCTCCTAATATAGATAAGTTATTACCACTAATTAATTCATTACGATATCCAGATACTAAAGAATAGGCTGAATTATGTAAATTGTTATGACCACCTACTATAGATGAATATGCTGAATTATATATATTATTAAATAGACCAGATATTATAGAAGAATTTGATGATGTTGATGAGTTTTCTTGACCATTTATAATACTTGAATCACTAACACTTGTGTTTGAAGCACCTAATGATAAAGTTAAAGTGTCTTTATCAAATTTAAAATGAACACTAGATGTAATACCCGTTCCTGTTCCAAAAGCTATTTCATTTTGATTTATTGTACCACCTGGACCAGTTGCTCCTGTAGCACCAACACTTATAATAGAAATTGTGCCACCATTTAATGATGTAGTTAATTCACCACCAGGTCCTGCATAAACAAATCCTGAACCAATCCCACCTAAATTTATACCATCTTTATGAACTTCAATATATCTTTCATCCATTGTATCTTTAGAAGATATCTTAACAAATTCAGATACCTGAACTTTAGTTTCAACATCAGCTACTTGATATAATGTAGTTATTTCATCTATCTTAAAATCTATAGACATAGTTCCACTACCAGGAGTTATAATACTTGTATTACTTCTAATAGCAATATCGCCTGATGATATAGTAAAACCATCTTTTATTATTATACCTTCTATGATGTCATTCTTTCTAATCATTATTATTAATTATTTTATATGTACTTTATATACGGCATTCCATTCATATGAATCACCTATTTGACCAGTTCCAACTATCTTTAAGTTATAACCATCTATTTCATAATCAGTTATAACACCACCTGGTAGAAATTCTGATTGTTCTGTTTTATCTACAACAGATACTTGTATTAAAGACATTGTACCTCCTTTGAAGAATCCTTCTAATTTACTATGATATGTTGATCCACCAGTACCATTACAGATTATTGTTGTTTCAATAAACATAGATGAATAAGCTGGGTTAAATGAGTATGATGCTACTATAATTGGACTAGCATTAAAACTCGTATTGTCATCATATCCTATTTCATATACTTTCCCATCATAGAATCCGTCATACAAAACTAAATTCTTACCTGAATAATAAACACCAAATGTTCCATCAGTATTAATTAGTTTATCACCATCTGTTAAAACTATATTATTACCATTAGTTAAATTTTCTGTTGCTAAAACATCGTCTAATCCTTGATCACCTCCTGTAGCACCTACAAATTGTATTTGTTTAACAGTATTTCCTACTCTAATATAAAGTTTTTCATCCGCTTCATTAACACCAAACTCACTAACACACAAATCTAATGAACTCCAAGTACCTGTTGTGAAATCTTCTTGAACAGGAACCGTGAATATAGCTGTTGGTGTTGTAACTGTATGATGACTAATCCTTGAATTTTGTTGTATAATTGCCATATATTATATAATATTTTTTTATAACTATTTTTTAAAGAATAGTATTATTACCAGCGTTAATCTTATTAGTTGTTGTCTGTGAACCCAATCCTAAGATAGCATCTCTACCTGCGGTGATATAATTGATAGTAACTACTGAAAATTCATCTAATAAATTATCATATCCAGCTTTAATATAGTTAGGAATAAAACTTTGTGTTGTTGTAATAGGTAATGTACCACCAACTGGTGAATCAAATCCGTTATAAATTGTCTGAATATCAGGTATACTATTTAATCTATAATCAACACCTATTGTTTTAATCAATTCTACTTCACAAGACTTATTACCATTTGGATTATAATTACTAATCTTATTTAACTTATAAATTTGATAAGTACCATCAATATTTAAGTATATCTTATGATTAAATCTTAAATTATTAATATCATAACTATTTAAAAACATAGAACACTTTATTAATCTAGAATTTTTATGGTTTAAATCTCTTAATAAACTATTATAATATAAGTTAACTAAATTATTATTAGTAACATTACCATTTGTGAGTTTATATAAAATAAATTCTGTCTGACCAAAATTTAAATCAAAATTAGGATTTCTTGGATCATCTAAATGTCCTATATATGGATATGTATGTAATCTAAGTATTTTTTGAGTAGGTATACCAAATATAAATGCTCCTTGTATAACTTGATTGCCAAAATCATCAGGAGTAGAGTCAACTTGTGTTCCATTTTCAACATCTACATCAAAAAAATCATTTGTAGTGCCAACTGCAATCATATTTTTAAACAATATTCTTGGATTAGAAGATACTTCACCACTAACTATGCCAGTATTATTAGCTTCTTTATTAATATTTGATAAAGGATTATCCAAAGTGTTTGGAACATTAGCTAATATAGTAGGTGAGAATATAGTTTCTATTTTTTTATCACCTTTTATAAATTGGTTATCACTAGTAAATTTAAATTCACCATATAATTTACTTTGCTCTGTCTTATAAGTGTTGTTCCAATAGTCCTTATCTTCTTTATAGTTAAATGTAGTTGTTAAAGTCTGGCTATTTGATAGTAATGTATAAATTTTATCTTTATTTGAGTCTATTTTATCTGTCCAATCTTCTTTTCTGCCTTTAGAATAATAATCATCTCTAGATTCTATTAATAATTTCTTTTTATTTATCTTATCTTCTTCAATATATAGATTAAACATCTTAACAATTGAAGATATAAAATCTTTTTGTTTAATACTTTTATCTAATAATGTTGATATATCTACTACTTGTCCTAAACTTATATTTGAGTTAGGCTCATTAACCCAATATGAAGTCTTTTTAACTATAACACTTACACTTGAAGGAGCTATAACATCAAATTTAGAAGCTATTCTTTGAACAACACATCTTAATTTCTCACCTGGTTGAATAGGTTTATGATAATCATCTCTACCATCCATATAATCCGTGTAAAAATCAGTAGCATAATCTACTGTCATTATACCAGAACTTTGATCAATAGAATATGTCATACTTCTATTGTAATTATTTTGTTCAGGAACACTTAAATAATATTTATTCAACCCACCATAAGTAGGAAATACAGATCCTGTACCAGATGACCATCCAGGATGTTGATTACCTGTTGTTGGATCTATTTGTCTAAATACTTGAATACCAACAACACAATTTCTTGGAAACCCTTCTAAATCATTTTTATTCTGAGATACCAAAACACCATAATGATCAAAAGTTGTTATATCAAAATGAAAATATTGTCTACCATTTAACTCATCTAAACTATTATTAACATATTCAAACACAGTTGAATCAAAATTGTTATAATTATCATAGTTTGGAAAACTCTCATTGTTAAATCTAGCAATATCTTGTACAGGATAAAAAATAGGAACATATGTATCTAAAGCATTATAATCCAATGATTGATCACCTAAATAATAATTCCTTTGATATCTATATCCACTAATTGGTATATATGGAAATTCTTCACCCATAAGATAAAAATTAAAATTGTTATTTATATTTTGATCAGCACTCAAACCTACCTTAAAAAGAGTTTTAAAGTCGTTTTTAGATGACTTTGATAGTTTCTTAACATTTGAATAGTAAATTAAATTTTTGAACATTAAACTATTTAAAATAGTTGATTCATATGAATATCCAACTTCAGCTAATATAGTATCAAAAATAGTCTTAATATACAAACAACATTTAAAATCCTTTGTATTTAAATATCTTGAATATGTAGTTGATTGAATTGATTTAATTGGATCTCCTGTTAGTTTAGCCAATCCTAGACCATCATCAATTAACCCATAAAAATATCCAGATTTATAATCTTTATTCCAAGAGTCTCTTATTGTTTCAATATTATAAGGGTGGTCATAATAACTTAAATTAAGTTTGTTCAATGCCTTATCACCTATTTGTTTAACCAATGATTCAAATTCGCCATAACATATAATCTCAAAATAAGATCCTTTATCATTTAAATTATAATCTACTAATTGTAAATTACCAGTTAAAACAATAATAGTATCTTGTTTAATTACAACAGGACTTCTTAAATTTGTATTCCAAAGTCCATCTGATGATAATAAATTAATATTATTAAATATCTTCTTATTATAATCACTAGCAGGCAATTTAATATTCTTTGTTATTGTGGTTTGTCTTGAGAATATATCATTTATATCATTTATAACAAAATTAATACCAAATCCTATTTCTTGACCAATATCTAATGAACTTTCTTCACCATTTATATTTACAATTATTTCATACATACTATATATATTATTATTTTAAAACGACTTTTTATCTAAGTCTATGATCTTTAGATAATCCTAATTTATAATTTATATTCTGAGTAAATATACCATCTTTAATATCACTCTTAATAGGTAAATTATCATTTGTTATTATAATAGGAGTTAAATCAGCTCCCTTTAACTCATAAAGTGATATATCATCAATTGAAAATCCTAAGTTATCAATTACACCATCTTCAAATTCATACACTTTAAAGTTGTCTAAAATAACACCAGTTGTTTTTGTACCTGATGATATAAATAAGAACCCAAATGTGTGTACACCTGATTGTGTAGCAGTAAATGTTACTTCTTTAAAAGCTTTACCTCTATAAGGTTCTTTTGTTATTTGTAAGAATTGACTATTATGATTAACTTCTTCAGCTAATATAAAGTAATCATTAAAAGCAGATGTTAATTTAATTCTATTTGTTGGTGGTCCAAGTATCTGTCCATATATTCCATACTGGTTCAAACCATAACTAATATCATTAATACCAGTTCCTAATGTATTAGTTACTAAATATCCCATATTAGCTGTTATATTAATAGGTGCTCTTGGTAATCTATTTGTAAATAAAGTACCAGGTACAGTAGAACATCCACCACCTGCTGCCAATTTATAATAGAATCCAAATTTCAAGTCATCATTATATTTATAAATAGATAAAGCATCACAATCTACTAAATCTCTTGAATAATAGAATTGAGTTTCTGTTGAACTTGTCTTATCTAATCCAAAGTTTGAACTATAAACTGAAGCTGTTCCTTTAGATACATCTATATAACCTGTAAATGAATCATCAGCATTGTATTCAAAATATAATTTGTATGTCTTTCCAGCTTCTAATGTAGCAGTTGTATTCAAATTACCACCATATTGTCCAATAGTAAATTGATAATATACATTTCTATTTAAAGGATCATATCTAAAATCATCTAAATTCCATCCTGTAGTTCCTTGTTCAAAATTTGGATTAGCAAATAAGTTAGTAAAATCTTTTCTAATACCTATTGACATATCATATAAACTTTCATCAGCAGAATCACCTATTAAAAACTTATATTCATAATCAGTAAAATTGCTTTGAGTTATTATGTTTAAACTCTTAGATACAACTCCAGTTTCAATAGATTTATTTTCAAAGTATAATGCTAAATCATAATTCTTATTAGACTTATATTTAAAGTTTAATTGATATTGTCTATTACCATACACATCTACTTCTTGTGATATAAAACCATTTTCATTAGTATTTCTTTCTTTAATAGATATAGTATTAAATTCTATACCAGATGCTGTTGGACTAATATTATTAGCAAATACTACAATAGAATATGTTCCATTTAAAAAGTTATCAAAATCAAATGTATTATGATAAGATTGTGTTGAACTTTGTGTATAGCTAAATGTACCTTGTTGTCTAATAGTATTACCAAACTCATCTTTAACTTGAATATTACCAATAAAAGATGAATCATAATTTAAATATTCTAAATCAATTGTATATCTACCAAATGTTTTTAAATAAACATCTTGTTTTAAAAAACCATTAAAAGCACCAGCAGTATATCTAGCAACACCATTTGATCCAGCAGCTGTCATACCCATTGAATATGTAAATTGTTGTACTACCCAAGGTGTAATAGATGAAGTAAATCCAGGATTAATAAATAAATCATCACCTATAAAAGGTTCTTTATTATAAACAGAAGCACTTCCTATTATTTGAAAGTTACTAAATGTCCAAAAATCTATATCTTCATCTGTTTCAAATGTACCACCATATATTTTATCTAATCCATAAATACCCATAGGTTGTAATTTATCTACTAAATATACATCACTACTTAACATTAAATCTTCTACTTGATCTAAAACTTCTTCATTAATCCAATCACTATTAAATGAATAATTTTCAATATCATATACATCATATTGTTTTATATCTCTATCACCATTGGAATAATTCCAATTTAATCTTTTATTAGACTCAACTCTTGTAAAGTTATTTGTTCTTTTATTATTACCATTTAGTTTTAAATATTCATAAACACCATTCTTATTTAAATAAGCAAACTTTAATGTATCAAATAACCAACAAGGATTAGTAATTTTCTTTTCAACTAAAGAATATGTACCTGATTCATTTACTATCTTAACTTTATAATTGTTAACACTATTTAAATTAACACCTAAATCTAAAAAGTTCTGTGTTCCAACAGGAATCTCATATAGATTTGAATATATACTTGAGAATGAACCTATGAAAAATGTAGAATCTAATGTATTATTATTATATAACTCAACAAATGTATTTACAGATCCATATTTTGAAGCAAACATATATGATTCATATTCATTATTACCTATTGTAGGTGAATATGTTCCTAAAACTTTATTATCTTCTATATAACCAAATTCTTTATATCTTTCATTATAATTTCTTCTACCATTCAATACATTATAAGTACCTAAAGTACCTTCAACTCTTGTTATTGATGTAACATATCCTGTGTCAACTGATTCATCATCTATTACAATAAACTCTGCTGAACTTTCCATTCTAACTCTATAACCATAACCTTGTGGAATTGTTAATTGAATATATCCATCAACTGTTTGAGTCATTCTACCAATGAAATATCCATTCATCTGAGCAAAGTATTGTGCTTGATTTGATTCTATTGTAGCACTAGTAGGTATTCTAGCAGCAGGCCAAGGAAAACAAGGATTAGCATCTGTTGATGGTTGAAATCCTGCTAAATAAGATTGTGAATTGTAAATAATATTTATATAATCACATCTATTAGGAACTCTTGTTAATTTAAATCTAACACTTGTGGTGTAGTAAATATAAACACCATCATTCAAAATATAATCTGGTTGATAATCACTCCAATATTTATTTATTAAAATTCTTCTATTATCAACTATTTCAATTACGGTTGCTTCACCATCATATTGTAAATTTAAAGATTTATTATCTTTATCAATTATAATTAAATCACCAACCTTTAAATTATGATCGTTTTCAAATAAAATTGATAAGTTACCATCAGGATTACCTGAAAGTAATTGCATATTAATTATTCTTAATGAAGCACTATTAATTGTACCATATTCAGAATCATATTTTACTATATTACCAGGAGCAGATGCTATTGTTAATATGTCAGGTCTAACATTATTATTAAATTGTGGTTTTGTAATAGCAGATGTATCTATTGTTCCAAATCCTTTTATATCACCAGGCATTCTAAAGTTCCCTAAGAATTTAATTCTATTAAATGATAAAGGATTAATAACATATGGTGATATAAAGTAATCAAATTCATTTAATGAATCTTGTTTAAATCTGAAATAATTATCAACATTACTTAATGATAATTTGTCTGGTTGGTTGTATATTCTCATTGTTCTAATAATATATTTGATAAACTTCTCAAAACATCTTGTTTATAAGCTTCAGATAATGAATCTAAATTGTTTAAAACATTATTTATTGATTTATTTATTACATTTGTTGCTTTAATTCCTTTCTTTCCTATTGATCTTGATATAACAAAAGCAGCCTGAGCTGGTTTATATTTAACACCTTTATCACTTCTTAAAGAAATTCCCTTTACTTTAATCCACTTTTCTATTTCTTTACTTGGTGGAGGATTTCCTTTCTTCCTTCCCTCATCTACATATCTTAAATAATAATCAGCTTTTAAAACTAATGAAAGCTTTTCAGCTTGTTCAATAACATCAAAGTCTAAACTATTAACTAAGTTTTTTGTAGCAACTTTATCGTGAGCAATCAATTGTTTAGTTAGTTCCTTAACTAATTCATCACCTACATTTGTTAGAGCTGACCATAAAAACTTATTATCCATTTCATCCGCCATTAGCAATCAATAGTTACATTTGTTAAAGGAATATTACATATGGTCATATTTAAAGGACTTGTTAATGTCATTACACCTCTCCATCCAATTATATTATCTTTACCAGCTTCTAATATTAAATCATAATCAAATGATGATCCTGTTTGAATCCTTAAAGCTTTATATAGTGGATGATTTTTTAAACTAACAATTATTGTTTCTAAAACAAATCCTGTATCACTAGTGATATAATCAAAATTATCATCACCTTTATCTATTCTATCCCAAACAACTATTTCTACACTAGAAGATTTGATAATATTAAAATTTGTACTCTGTGTAGATAAATTTTGAGATGTACAATAAACTTGTAATAAAGGATATCTTGGTTCTACACCATTTTTATGATAATCATTTCCATAGAAATAGTCATTTATCATAACAGAGTTAGTTGCAATATCTTCAAATATCTGTTTTATATTCTTAATTGTCATATATATTATATAATATTTTTTTCTAAACTATTTTTTCTTAGAAAGAATCTTATTACACTCTTCTGTCCATTCATCTCTAACTTTCCAATACTCTAATAAGTAATAAGATTCTTCAACAGACATTTGATATATACAATCAAATTTAGTAAAATCACCCTGAGCTAATCTCTCTATCATAGATATCCAAGAATACCTTTCGTCAAGTCTAGGAAGTCCAAACATACCCGATCCAGGTTCAAATAATCGAGCTCGTCTTTTATTTAAATTTTCCTCCCAGGTATAAAAGCCGATATACAACCAATAACGTCAGTCGCTAATATCTTATCTTTAAGATATTCATATCTTTCTTGTAATATAGAAGTATCTAACTTCTCCCTTTTATGATTAATATTACCAAACTCATCTTTAACCTCAATAGATTTTCTTAGAAGAATAGGAACTAATTTAAGAATTTGCTCTTCACTCTTTAAATTAGCCGATAAATTCTTAAATGTAACATATTCACTATTACTCATATCTTCCATTGTTTTAGGGTATGAAAAAGTATCATCACCAACAATTATATGTTTTTTGTATGACGTTAATTTCTTTAATCTTTTCTCATCAAAATCAAACTCATTAGTTGAATAAATTTCCTTTATTTGTTTAATAGTCATATCATCAAAAAATCCTATAGGCTTATTCAATAAAGCATCAAAGAATCTTGTACCATCATAATCAGAATCATATTTTTCTGATTTTCTATATTCAATAAAAGAAATATAAGATGATAAAGTCATCTCTTCCCATTTTTGAGGTAGATCATAATCTACACCTTCATAATTAAATTTTACCATTTTTTATTTATTAATTTTTAATTTAAGATATTCTATAATTGCTAATATAACATTATTAGACTCTATCTGTCTATTAACTTTTATATAATCATCTAAAGATATTTTTCTTGTAGCAAGTAAATTTACCATTTCTAATTTTAAACTTTCCATATATATAACTTTTATTTATTATATATATTAAGTTCTAAAAATGACTTTTTTCTACTTTTTTTGGACCTTAGAAGATTTCTTAACCACATCTTCAACATTATATTTATCAGGATTTGATAAACAATCTTCAATAAGCTCACGCCATCTATGACTTATATCATTTGGACAACCACATCCACTAATATAATTAGAATATAAGTTATTCTTATCAACGTGCTTTTTATAAAGTCTCCAAATTTCTTGGTTTACTTCACTTCCTCTATAAGCTATCTTTGCAATAGCCATTACTTTTTCACCATCCGTCATACATTTTTTATTTTTTTTATATATCTATCTTTGTTAAAGATGTTAATAAAGGCATATAGTATCCATACAAAGGTTCTGATAAAACTTCTGAATTTAGTATATACCCTTCTTCATAGGGAGCAGCTACTAATTTGAATTGACTATCAGTATCTTTGCTAATACTAATCAAAGCTTGATTTTGTTCTTCTGTTAAATATAAATATTCCATACTTTTTTTTATTTTTATCTTAATATTTTAGTCATTAAAGTACTCCAAGCACCTCTTAATATCGCTTCTTGTGAAGCATCTAATGACTTTCCTACGAAATACCCATATAGAGTTAAATAATGAGCACTCCCTGGTTGAGCAAAAGCACCTAATTTCATAGTTGAAGACTGCTTTGTAGTTGATGCAGCAGTATATGTGTACTTAACTCCATTATATATTTTATCGAAAGTAGCACTATTATTCCTAGTTAATATATTGAACATCCTACCACTCGTACCAAGTATTGCTGCTCCATTACTATTCATAAAATCCTGTACATTAACACCACAATAGGTACCTAGATTAGTTCCAGCTTTTATACCGTAAACATATCCATTACTACCTATATTAGTAAGAACGTGCATACCAAATGAACAATCATCTTGTCCAAATTCAGATGTAGTAGATAAATCTAATCCTGTATCTATATATTTTATTTGATTTAGAGAGTATAATCCTCCTCCTAATCCCATAGTACCATTGAAAGTATAATCTCCCGATACGAAGTTGACTAAGGTATCTAGTGCAGGTCCTGTTGGAGTAGATGATCCATCAGTATTAACTATTATCGGTATAGAAGTACTAGCAAAAGTTTCTCCATAACATAAATTCATTCTTATTATTCTACTCCTAATCGAAGTTATATCTATCATAAACTGATTCAATGCTGCTAATATAAAACCATTAGCTACTCCTCCTTTTTGCATCCAAGCTACTACTTCTGGTTGTAACCCTGCTGCAGTAGAATAAGCTATATCTAGTAAAATAGTGTTAGAATCTATGTATTCAAAAGTGAGTATATTTAATTGACTGGATTGATATACTCCGAATCTTTTATAAGTACCTACAGGATAGGTAGGTTCAGATCCCGCATTATGAAAAATAATAGCTTTACTTCCTGCTACTGCATTTGTAAAATCATAGGTAACGGCAGCACCACTTACTGGACTAGCAACACTACCATAATACTTAGAAGTTGCAAAAGTAACTGCTACAGTAGCACCTCCATTTAAAAGTATTGCATTATTATAACCAGATTGAAAATTAGTTAATTGTGTATCAGTAACAAATCTATTACTTGAATCAGTAGTTACTTGAGTAGCTGGTATTGTACCACCCACATTATAACATTCATCTATTATCTCAAATAACTTTGCTTGTAAATTAGCTCCTGTTATTCCTTTATTACCATTAGTTTTAACAACCGATGTAACACTATCTTTTAATTCTTGTTTTGTCATATATTTTTGTTATTTATTATCTATTATATAATATTTTTAATAGAATATTTTTCTTACACCTGAAAATTTATTATCTAAATAACACTCTCTCGACATTACAAGAGCCATAATTATATCATCGTGAAAACCATTATCAGCACCAAATGTTATCTTACCATCCTTTTGTTTGAAAATATAAGCTTCTAACTCTATTCTTAATAAATCATCTATCAATACTTCTATCTCTTTCATATTAAAAGCGTGTATTAATTTGTTAATCATTTCAGGCTTAGTCTTTGTATTAGTATTAATATCTTTTATATTTTTTATTTTTCTTCTTAAATCTTGATAGATAGTCAATCCCTGATTATTATTTTCTATATAAATCATTTTAAACTTCCAAATATTATTTAAATTTATAATCTCTTGTATTAAATCTGGACTCTCAACTTTATCAAATCTATAATAATTAACTAAATTACCATTTTTATCTAATATACATAAAACAGACGCATCATTTATCAACCCAATATCAATTCCAGCATAATAATTTTCACCTGGAATAGGTTGTGTAAGTCTATCTAAAACCATAACATCATTAATATTATTAAATACACCTGCATTATCAACAAAGTCAGCTAAGAACTCTTGTTCAAATCTTTTAGTTGACATACTCTTTCTGAAATATTCAATTAAATCTCCATTTGCAAATGGAGAATCTGTTGTAGGAAATCTATATGATATAGCTTTTTTATCACTAGGATCTTGTCCTCTTAAAAACCAATCATAAACCCAATTCTTACCTTTAGGTGTAGTTAAAACTAAACATTTCCTACCTCTAACATTTAACATTGGTAATAAAATAGTATCAATAGTATCTTTCTTAATGAAAGCACCTTCATCCAATATCATATAATCAACTGACTCACCTCTTAATGAATCTTCTGATGCTGCAGATCTAAATAATATCTTTGATTTGTTTTTAAATATAATCTCTGTATCTCCTTTACCACCTTTCTTAGATTTAATCTGTCCAGTAGGATAGATAGCTTCTAATATCTGTTTATATATTTTATGAGCTTGTGTGTCAACAGGACTCACCCAGAATATAATTGACTTAGGATTTTCTAATGCCCATTTAACAGCAATATTCATTCCTAATAAAGATTTGCCCCATTGTCTACCAATAACACAAGTTATAAAAAATATATCACCATCTTCAATAGAATTTATAACCAATCTTTGTCTTTTATGTGGACTAAATAGTTGTATCGTCTTCTCCACCCCAAATTGTTTTTATTTTTACTTCACCAGATAACTCTTTTCTATCCTTCTTCAATCCATTTATTTCAGATTGTAATCTTAATAAATTAACAATTGTTATTTTATCATTTTCTAAATAACATCTATTAATCAAATCCTCTATTCTACTATTCATCAAGTTAAAATTATAATCAAAGTTTTTAGTATTTTCATTCTTCATCATATTAGAAACTTCTGATATATACCCATCAATTGTTCTATCAACTGCTTTCCAATACGATCTACCATATTCAATTATTTTATATCTAGGATATCCATTTAAAACCATTTGATATACTTGGTATAATCTAAGTTCTTTTTCTGCTTGTGTAATTCTATTTTCCATATCTTTTTTCTTTTAAATTATACATTTTTTTAAAATGTTCTTTATCTTCTTCTCTAATATAATCTAACTTTTCTAGTTTTTTAAATTCACCACCTCTATTTCTCATATTATGAATAAATATATTATGTTCTTCTAATAAAATACTATATTTTTCTTCTTCTGTTAACTCTTTCCATAAATATATTGGCTTCTGTAAAATATTATGTCTTTTATAAAAATCATCAAGTGATTTCTTAAATGGATTTTCTTCCATTTTACTCATAAATTCATCAACTTTCTTCATTAATTCTATTTTAGAATCTTCATCATCCTTTTTATATTTTATTTTATTTTCTTTTCTAAATAAAATATATTCTTCTGGAAAAGGCCTTCCACCAGGAAGTATATTCACCAATGTTCCTTCTTTATAAATACTTCTACCAATCTTATTAATTTCTTTAATCTCTAATTCAAATGCTTCATCTTCTAATAAATTATCATAAACTATAACAACTTCAAAATCAGGGTATTTTTTTGTATAATTTATCCAATATTGATTTCTACCAATTTTTTCATATGCTCTTTTACCCTTTCCTTTACCAACATAAAATATATCATTATTGATTTTATTGACGTGATGGTAAACATAATATTCTTTTTTTGAATCTATTTGTATCATAACCTAATACTATATAATATGTTTACTATCAAATATTATCAAAATTTATTCTTGAATTCGTATATTTCTTTATACTTTCCAATCCAATTAGTAAAGCTTTAACACTAGAATATATTTCTGTAGAACAAATAATCTGTCCATTTGGTGCTAATAAATTAGCCTTATACATATCTTCTCTTATCTTAATTATTATCCATTGACTCATATATTAAAAGTATTTTTTTCTATTGTATTTATTATTATATTTTTTATTAAACTTAACTAAATCACTCCACATTAATTTAATTTGCTTACTTGGTTTAAAATTATCATATAAAACGTGTTTAGGTTCTATATCTGACCATTTTTCTACTATTCTAAACAAATCTATTATCGTTAAATTATCCTTCTTTAAATCAAAGATATGAACGAATTTTCTAATATCTAAAATAAGTTCTTTAGTAACAGTTAATTTACTAAATCTTTCATTAGTATATGGTTCATAAGCTCTCTTATAATCATTATAGATTTTAATATACATTTTTCTATAAACTGATTTAGGAAGTCCAGGATTATCTATTTTATATTGTTTAATATAGTCTTGTGTATGTTTTAATGCTTTTTGCATTAAATATATATTAAATTATAAAATCAACTTTTTCCATTTATCATTAAAAGTATTTATATCTTTCCACATAAATTCTAATTGTTTATTATTAGGATATTTATTATAA
>ERZ795044.2220-NODE-2220-length-17041-cov-5.060049_pt1 | contig 17041 bp, 17 predicted proteins | sample MGYA00375128_ERZ795044 | MGnify/ENA primary metagenome ERZ795044 (study PRJEB30173, sample SAMN05720213) | anaerobic digester metagenome | isolation source: active sludge of municipal wastewater-treating anaerobic digesters | place: USA | collected 2014-12-22 ... | reverse complement strand
ATGGATGGCCTGTGCGAAAACTTCTTTTCCTGTTCCGGTTTCTCCGGTAAGGAGTACTGTAGCATCAGTTGCTGCGACTTTTTTTGCAGCATCAATTGCTTCTTTTATTGCTTTGCTTTTTCCTAGTATGCTTTCAAAGGAATATTTCTTGTCAAGCTGCTTTTCTAATTGCTGAACCTTTTTAGCTAGTGCGACTTTTCCCATTGCTTTATATAAAAGTGGGATGATCTTATTATTATCGTCTCCTTTCGTGAGGTAGTCGAAGGCGCCATTTTTTATAGCCTGAACACCATCAGGAATATTGCCATAAGCAGTCAAAAGAATAACTTCCACAACCGGATATTTTTCTTTGATCGTTTTGATCAGATCAACACCGCTACCATCGGGAAGTTTTACGTCACATATGATTACATCGATATCTGACGCTTCTAGTTTTCGCAATCCGGATTTACAATCACCTGCCTGCACAACTTCAAAACCTTCCAGGCTGATGACCTTAGTCATTAAGGACCTCAGTTTTTCTTCGTCATCTATTATTAATACCTGTCCGTTCATTGCTTTTTTGAAATCGATGCAAAGTAGAAATAAATCATCGAACTATAAACAAAAGGGCTGAACTCTCCGAATTATAAGACTTATCATAGGTTTTTCCGCTAAGTTGTCTTGTAATATTTACGCCGAAACCAAAATGCCACGTTTACTAAAGCAATCAATGCCGGCACTTCTACTAAAGGACCAATAACTCCAGCGAATGCCTGTCCGCTGTTGATACCAAATACTCCGATGGCAACTGCAATGGCCAATTCGAAATTGTTCCCGGCCGCTGTAAATGCTATCGAAGCATTTGTAGAATAATCGACTCCCATTTTTTTACCGATGAAGAAACTGACCAAAAACATGATGGCAAAGTAGATGACCAACGGAATTGCAATCCGTATTACATCAAATGGAATTTGAACGATCAATTCGCCTTTCAGACTAAACATGACAACAATAGTAAAGAGCAATGCAATTAATGTAATAGGGGAGACGACAGGAAGAAATTTTGTTTCATACCATTCTGAACTTTTTACTTTTAGTAGAAAGTACCTCGTAAGAAATCCTGCAGCAAACGGAACTCCAAGATAGATGGCAACACTTTTAGCGATCTGTCCGATGGTGATGTCTACAACTGAACCTGTAAATCCGAAAAAAGGAGGGAGGATGGTTATAAAAACATAGGCGTAAATACTGAACATTAAAACTTGAAAGATGCTGTTGAGTGCAACCAATCCTGCGGCATATTCCCTGCTTCCTTCTGCTAATTCATTCCAGACAATTACCATCGCAATGCAACGTGCCAGTCCGATGAGAATTAGCCCTACCATGTATTCCGGATAGTCGTGTAAAAAAGTAATTGCCAAAAGGAACATCAATACCGGACCAATGATCCAGTTTAGCAATAATGATACTCCAAGAACTTTTGTGTTTTTGAAAACTTCTCTCAGCTTTTCATATTTCACTTTCGTGAAAGGAGGGTACATCATCAAAATAAGTCCGATGGCAAGTGGAATATTAGTAGTGCCCGATGAAAATGAATTGATAAAGCTCGATGATGAAGGAATGAAATAGCCTATAGCCACGCCAATAGCCATTGCCAAAAAGATCCACAAGGTGAGATATCTGTCTAAGAATCCTAGTTTTTTTCGTTCATGTGCAGGTGCGCAATTATTGGTTGCCATATTCTGTATTTCATATTTAATCGCAAAAATACGATATATATATTGTCTGCAAACTATTCTAAAAAATTATTGTTTACATTTACACCTTAAACCCATCTAAAAAATTCATATTATGATCCGTTCATCAACTGCCAATTGGCAAGGTACAGGTAAAGAAGGCAAAGGAACACTTTCTACACAAAGTGGAGTTTTGACAAATTCGCAATATTCATTTAATACTCGTTTTGAAAACGGTATTGGAACTAATCCGGAGGAGTTGATCGGCGCAGCACATGCCGGATGTTTCTCAATGAAATTAAGTTTTATTTTAACTGCAGCCGGTTTTCCGCCTGAGAATATTGACACAAAATGTGAGATCACTCTGGATAACGGTGTCATCTCTAAATCTGCATTAACGGTGTCTGCAAAGGTACCTAACATTACTGCTGAAAAATTTGCAGAAGCTGCGGCTGATGCAAAAGCAAATTGTCCGGTTTCGAAAGCGTTGAGTTTGGAAATTACATTGGATGCTAAACTGTCTTAGACCGGGATTTAACTGATTTTTGGATTTATTTGATTTTAATCCGGTAAACTAAAATTTAAAGGCCATCACTTGATGAAATGAGTGATGGCTTTTTTTTGTTTCTTATTTTTGGTTTCAATTTTTTGTAGTTGCTTTTTTAAACCCAATTGGTTTGCGATGTTTTTGTTCGGTTTCTTGTTTATCCTTTGTTAAAAGGTAGTTGATTGCTTCGTACACATCTTTGAACTTTTTATTGAATTTGGTTTCAAGTTCTTTGAGTTTCTCAGTTAAGTCTGAATGAGTGAATGCGTATTGTCGCATTAATACAAAAGTTCTCATTATTAATATATTTACATCGATTGCTTTATCACTATTTAAAATACAGGAAAGCATTGAAACGCCTTGTTCGGTGAATGCAAACGGCATATATCTTGTTCCACCTCTTTTGTTTGAGGTGCTAAAATTGCACCTCAAAGTATCTCATTCCACCTTGGATAATTCAAACATGAAATCCAATGGAAACCTTCGGATATTTTTTCTTACAGCTCTTTTAAATATTTTGTTTCCGTTTCATAAAGTTCAGCAAGGTCAAAATCTAACATTACTTTGTGCCCACGAACCTCATAAATTTTGGTTTCAATTTTTTGTAGTTGCATTTTTAAACCCAATTGGTTTGCGTTGTTTCTGTTCAGTTTCTTGCTTGTCCTTGGTTAAAAGGTAGTTGATTGCTTCGTACACATCTTTGAACTTTTTATTGAATTTGGTTTCAAGTTCTTTGAGTTTCTCAGTTAAGTCTGAATGAGTGAATGCGTATTGTCGCATTAATACAAAAGTTCTCATTATTAATATATTTACATCGATTGCTTTATCACTATTTAAAATACAGGAAAGCATTGAAACGCCTTGTTCGGTGAATGCAAACGGCATATATCTTGTTCCACCTCTTTTGTTTGAGGTGCTAAAATTGCACCTCAAAGTATCTCATTCCACCTTGGATAATTCAAACATGAAATCCAATGGAAACCTTCGGATATTTTTTCTTACAGCTCTTTTAAATATTTTGTTTCCGTTTCATAAAGTTCAGCAAGGTCAAAATCTAACATTACTTTGTGCCCACGAACCTCATAAATTTTGGTTTCAATTTTTTGTAGTTGCATTTGTTTAATTTCGGCTTAAACGTTCTGTGATTCAATTCCCGTTTCCGGAACAAATGCAAAATAAAGTAATTTATTATTTAGAAAAGTTTCATTTATGCGGCGAAAATGGTTTTCGTCATTCAATAATTTTCAAGTAAATGAGGATGTAATACAATCCTGTTAACACAAATAAAAGGCCGGCGACTACTCTCATGACTTTTTCAATTTTAGTTACTGCATTAAAATATTTCCCAACCTTTTGCATGCTAAATGCAATTACGAAAGTAAAAAACAATACCAGTGAACCTGCTCCAAGTGCATAGAATATCGGCAAAGTAAATCCAATACTGCTTTTAATACTCATTGGAATCAGCACTCCAAAATACATAGCGCCGCTATAAGGACAAAATGCCATTGCGAATAATATTCCCAGTAAGAATGAACCTAGCAGACCTTTGTCTTTGAATTTATCCTGCAACTTTTCCGTAAAATTCGTTTTTCCAAGAAAGTTCAGTTTTATAACATTCAGCATGATCAATCCTATGAGAAGCATTACAGGACCCACAAATTTTTCTCCATTACTCTGAAAGAATTTTGCTACATGAAATTTACTTGCACCGAAAATGATAATCATGGCAATAGCGGTATACGAAAAAGCCAGGCCTAATGTGTAAAGTAGTCCACTGAGCAGTATTTTATTTCTGCCGGAAAGGGTTTTTGAAATGTAAGCTGTCGCTGTAATATTGGTTGCCAGTGGACAAGGACTGATCGCCGTAAGTAGTCCTAAAAGCAAAGCGGCTAATACAGGCATATTCGAACTTTCAAAAAGTTGCTTTACTGTTTCCATCAACTATTTAAGTAAGCCGGATATTTTTGTTTTTAATTCAGGAATAAATTCGTTGGCATCATTTGCCTTATCAAACGCAAAATCGCTCCAGTCAATGATATTGTCCTGCCCATTCACAACATTATTTACCATCAAAGCAGTTCCGGTAGCCTGATATTTTTCAGCAATTTTTTCATTCTTTGAATCATCGACATCTATAATTTGAAATACAATTTTGCCTGACTTTAATTCTTCTGAAAAGTATTTATTTAGTGCAGTTCTGGTATTAGCTTTCATGTTTTTGCAGGTTTCGCATTGTCTTGTTCCATGAAATGCATAAACTTCCAAATGATTGTTAACTAAATTTCCTGATTTTGTGGATTGCGTTTCAGTTTTAACTGAGTTACTGTTATCTTTTGCACTAGCAGTCGTTTTGCAAGTGCCATCCGGATTGCAATCTGTTGAATTGGGATCTACACAACATGGTTTTGTTTCACTTAATGCACTTTTTGTCGGCAAACCTGCATCTGACCAAGCGGCCATACCGCCATCGAGATTGGCTATGTTGGTAAACCCTTTTTCTTTGAGCAGATTAAAGGCCTTTTGACTTCTGCCACCTCTCTGACAAGCTAGAATAACTTGTTGGTCCTTTGGAATGCTATTAATTTTGCTTTCGATGCTGTCCAGAGGGATGTTCACACTATTTTTAACATCATATGATTGTTCATCTACTTCATCAGGTTCTCTGACATCTATTAAAAGTGCATTTCCTTTTAATAGTTCATCTGCTTCTTTTGCAGTAACAGTTTCTTTTTCGCTAACGAAATTGTTTTTTGTCCCGGAATTGCAAGCAATGAAATGATTGACTGCAATTATCGTAAACACGAGAATATATTTTTTCATATTGACTTAGTATAAATTTAAATTGTTCCGTATTTATTAATGATAGCAATTTGACCGGCATGGTAGGTTGTGTGAGATATAATTCTTCCAAATGCTTCGGCTTTTGTCTTTGTGCCAAATTCTTTAGTTGAGACATTTGTTTCCCAGTCAGCTTCCGTTTGTTTTTCAATAATTGATTTCAACGATTCATAGGAGGTATCAATATACTGTTTTAGTTCCTCCAGATTGGTCCATTCACCTGTATCATGCTTAGTGCTTACTGTTTTTGCTATGACTTTTACATTAGCATCACCAAATACATTTTTTGCAAATAGTAGTTCCACATCGCCAATATGCCGGATCAGAAAGCCAACACTATTTTGCGATGGAAGTAGTTTCTTCCTTACGTCATTAGTCGTAAGATCTTGTAACTGATTCGTAAATCTTGTTCGGGCTTCTAGCCAGAGATCAAGAAATAGTTCGGTTTTTGTTTTCATAACACTATGTTGAATAAGTAGCCCGAAATGATAATACAAATTGTAACTACAGTAAAAAAGATGGCCAGCATTTTGCCGGTCATAACTTTTTTAAGTAATAATCCTTCAGGAATTGAAAGTCCTACGACTGCCATTGAGAATGCGATGACAGTTCCCAAGGGAATTCCTTTTTCTACTAATACTTGCATAATTGGCAAAATGCCTGCAGTGTTGCTATACATTGGTACACCAACTAAAACTGCCACTGGCACACCGAATGGATTTTCTTTAGTGATGTATTTTTCAAAAAATCCGGTAGGAATAAAACCATGCATTAATCCTCCAATAGCTACGCCGATCAGAATGTATGGAGCAACACCTTTGATTATATTCATTGCTTCTTTCACAACTTCCGGGATACGTTGTTTGAATGTCTTTTTTTCTTCAACGAACTGCGATGCAGACTGTTTTTGTTTAATCAAATGCTGCACCCATTCAGTGAGCAAATGATCTATTTTCATTTTGCCTAAAATAAAGCCTGCAATCATTGATAGTATAATACCACTGACTACATAAATAACCGTTATTCTAAGGCCGAACATTCCCGCAAACATTGCAACTGTAACAGCATCAACAAGTGGAGAAGAAATGAGGAAGGCAAATGTTACTCCTAATGGTATTCCTCCCTGTACAAATCCGATAAAAAGGGGCACCGATGAACAAGAACAAAATGGTGTTACAGTGCCAAAGAAGGAGGCCATGAAATAGTCCAGCCCGTACCATTTTCTTTTTTGGAGTGCATTCCTGATTTTTTCTATAGGGAAATAGGAATTGATTATTCCCATTAATAAAGTGATAAACAAGAGCAGTATAAAGATCTTGATCGTATCAAACACGAAGAAATTTAAAGCATCACCCGCTTTACTTCCTCGCGTTAGATGAAATACTTCGTAGATAAACCAATCGGCTATGTTTTGTGCCCAGTCAAACATTATAAATTATTTTCTAATTTATTTGTTAATGTTTTTTCTATTTCCTTTTCGCTTGGTGCAATTCCTTTAAAAAGAATTACATTATCAATCATCACTGTTGGCAAGTATAGAATGTTATATTTCACCATTTCCTGAACATCTTGAATTTTCTCAACTATCATATTCAGGTTATGCTTTTGGATAACGTTATTAAGATTAATTTCCGTCTTTTTGCACTTGGCACAATTTGCCCCGAATAAAATAATTCGTTTCATATCTTTAGCTTTAGGATAAACATAAATTAATTTTCAATAAGCAATTTTTTAATTTCATTGATATCTGCAACCCTGCCTTTTACTTTAACTACATCGTCGATCATTAGAACCGGTGTAGTTAAAATGTTGTACTTCATCATTTCTTCGATGTCCTCAATTTTTGTTACATCTGCGTCAATGCCTGCCTGCTTTAATGCTTCAAGAACGTTGTTATATGTTGTTTTACATTTTGCACAACCGGGTCCTAGTACTTTTATGTTTTTTTTCATTTTACTTTTGTTATGAAGTTAAGTGATGTTAGTTGTTCGTGAAATGACGAACATCACCAATAAATTTTTTTAAGTCAGTAATTGGTTCATTAATTTTTTTGCCAATGCCCAATTCGCTTTATTGATGCAATATTTAACTGTTGGTGGTGTAATATCTCCCTGAATTAATCCGGCATCTTTTAATTCATTCAGATGTTGTGATAAGGTTGATTTTGCAATAGGAAGCTCCTCAGCCATATCGCCGTGAAAGCAACATGCCTTTGAATCCAGCAATTGCAAAATTGCCACCCGTACCGGATGTCCTAAAGCTTTTGCGAAACGTGCGGTTTGTTCCTGCTCAATGGTGAAGTAATTTGTTTTGGTGGCGACTTTCATGTTTCAAATATTGTTCGTAAATGTACGAACAATATTTGAGTTGGAAACATTTATTTTAAAAATTTGGGATCATGATCTAGAGATCAGGTAAAATGGGAGTCGTTTTTGGTGAACAATGTGTGGTTGGTTTTGCTCGGTTACTTTCCAATACAAAACTTCGAAAAAATATTCTCCAACAAATCATCCGTAGTGATCGCACCGGTTATCAACCCAAGATGATGCAAAGCCATTCTCAAATCGCCGGCAATGAAATCATTCGTTACTTTTTGTTCGAGGCCATTGTAAACATTTGTCAGCGCTTGTGCCGTTTCGCGGAGTTCTTGGATATGTCTTACATTGGTAACAATAGCACTGCCATTCACATTCGTGCCTGAATTTGCAAAAGAGAGCAGGAGGGAAACGATGCTGTCGATGTTGATCTTCTCCTTGGCCGAAATAAAAGTGATGTTGCTGAAATGACTGAATTCGTATTGAATGGCTTTGCTGTTTTCTTTGTCAACCTTGTTGCCAATCGGATATAAACGAATTTCCGTATGTAGATCTTTGCTGATATCTTCCAATTCGATTTTTAAATCGCCGGCGCCTGTCTCTTGCAGATCGAAAAGATAAAGTACTACCGGACTTTGTTTCATCTTTTCAAATGTCTTTGAAACGCCAATGCTTTCAATTGCGTCTTTCGTTTCGCGGATTCCTGCTGTATCGATAAAACGGAATTTGATTCCGCCGAGTGTGATTTCTTCTTCTATTGTATCTCTGGTCGTTCCTGCAATTTCACTTACTATGGCGCGGTCTTCATTCAATAGTGCATTCAACAATGTCGATTTGCCGACATTCGGTTTGCCTGCAATCACAACCGGTATCCCTGTTCGGATCACATTGCCCAGATCAAACGATTCGATCAACCTGGAAATATATTTCTGTAACTTGTTAATCGTTTGTTTTAACTCATCTCGATTAGCAAATTCTACATCTTCTTCTGCGAAGTCGAGTTCAAGTTCTATCAGTGAAGCAAAGTGAATCAACTCCTGACGAAGCATGGTGATCTCTGCGGAAAATCCGCCGCGCATTTGTTCCAATGCAAGCTTATGTGAACCTGCGGAATCGGAAGCGATCAGATCAGCGACAGCTTCAGCCTGCGAAAGGTCTAACTTTCTGTTCAAGAAGGCTCGCAATGTAAATTCTCCGGGCTGGGCATAACGAGCGCCATGCTGGTGACAAAGACTTAGGATCTGTTGCTGAATAAAAACTGAGCCGTGACAAGAGATCTCTACAGTATTTTCTCCTGTATACGAATGTGGGCCTTTGAAAACAGAGATCAACACTTCATCGATCATTTCTCCACCTTTTTTGATCACGCCAAAATGCAAGGTGTGAGATTTAGCATTGACCAACCGAACACCTTTTTTCCTCGCGATAAAAAATTCATCAGCAATTTCAATTGCTCTCGTTCCCGATAACCGGACCACAGCAATAGCACCCATTCCGGGAGGAGTGGCTAGGGCGGCGATGGTTTCAGTACTGGATGTCATTTAAATTGTTTAAGGCTAGCTGGATTTAAGTTGGCAGGTTCTGCGTTTGAAGTACTTTGATTTAAACTTCTAATATTCAATTGTGAAAATTACTATTAAATGTTTGATTTCTAAAATTATCTTAAAGGATTGATATTAATAATTTTAAGAAGTGTTAATTATAGTCATTGTTTTGCATTGTTGTAAATGAATCTGCTGTTATGGACGCTTTCACCCGGAACCTGCAAACTTGAAACCTGCAAACATGAAAACTAGAAATTCGATAGCTTCAAATTTATTCAAGTCGACCATCAACCATTCAAGAAATTAATCTAATTTCGCCCGTCATATAAATACCTTAAAAATCAATAGAAAATGAGCGTACTGGTTAACAAAAACAGCAAAATAATCGTCCAGGGTTTTACGGGCAGCGAAGGAACATTCCACGCTACCCAGATGATTGAGTATGGAACTCAGGTAGTTGGAGGTGTAACGCCCGGAAAAGGCGGAACTCAGCACCTTGATCGTCCTGTCTTCAATACTGTGGCTGATGCTGTAAAAAGTACAGGCGCCAATGTTTCTATCGTTTTTGTACCACCTGCTTTTGCGGCAGATGCAATTATGGAAGCTGCTGAAGCAGGCATCGAATTGATCATTACCATCACTGAAGGTATTCCGGTTAAAGATATGATCATGGTGAAAGAATACCTGGCAGGAAGAAAAGCTCGTTTAATCGGACCAAATTGTCCGGGAGTGATCACAGCTGACGAATGTAAAGTTGGTATCATGCCGGGCTTCGTTTTCAAAAAAGGACGTATAGGTATCGTTTCTAAATCAGGTACGCTTACATATGAAGCAGCGGATCAGGTTGTAAAAGCAGGACTTGGAATTTCTACAGCCATCGGTATCGGTGGTGATCCAATTATCGGAACCACAACAAAAGAAGCTGTTGAATTATTTATGAATGATAAAGACACGGACGGGATCATCATGATCGGTGAGATCGGTGGAAGCTTAGAAGCGGAAGCTGCTCGCTGGATCAAAGCGAATGGTACAAAGCCTGTCGTTGGTTTCATCGCCGGACAAACGGCTCCTGCAGGACGACGTATGGGACACGCCGGTGCAATCGTTGGTGGAGCAGAAGATACTGCTGCTGCCAAAATGAAAATCATGCGTGAATGCGGAATCACTGTGGTAGATTCACCTGCTGTAATTGGATTGACAATGGCGGAAGTGTTGAGTGCAGTTGCGGCAAAGTGATTGTTCGAATTTCGAATTTCGTGAATCGTAAATCGTGAATTGTGAATCGACTTTCGCTTTGAACAAAAATTGAATCGGAGGTCATAGATTATAATAAAAGTGTTATAATGAAAAAGGGGATTAAGATGTATGGTTACATCTCAATCCCCTTTAATTTGTTTAGAAATTTGATTCTTAAATGCGAGACTCGAATTACGTTTCACGAATTACGTTTCACGAATTACGAATCACTTATTTAAAGTCTCCCGCCTGCACAATCGTAATATCCCCCGGTGTAATCCATTTTTTCATCGCTGCATTTACAGTTGATGGTGTAAGGGTAGATACTGTTTTGTCAAGTGAATCATCCCATAAAAGTGTACGATTCAAATTAAGGTAGTCATTTAAACGATTCACTAAATAACCATCGTCTGATCGATTTTTACCGCGACTTTGAATGAAACCTGAGATGGCATCTTTCAATTCTGCTTCAGTAAATCCTTCAGTGATCATTTTGTTCAACTCTTCATTGTAAGCATTGATCAGTTTTGTTGAATTCTCCGGATTGTAAATAGCATAAGAACCAAATTCTCCACTTTGGTCAAGTGAAGAAGCTCTTAACCATGAACCAACTCCATAGCTGATTCCTTCTTTCTGACGAATACGTGTAGCTAAACGTGAATTCAGAAATCCGCCGCCTAACATATAATTTCCCATAACCAGTGCAGGATAATCTGCATTGTCGTCTTTCAAAGTAAGATTCATACGAGCCGCCATTGTAGCATTCTTTTTATCAGGCGTAATTATCTTTTCCGATTTTTGTACCGCTTTTGCATAGTTATCTGCGGCACGCTCATATTTTTGAGCAGATGTCCAATTAGCTAAGATCGAATTTACACCTGCAAGAACTTTTGTTTCATCAAATTCTCCAACCGCTGATACAGTGGCATTTGAGCTATTGTAAAACTCAGCGTAGAATTTCTTTAGGTCCTCTACAGTAAGTTTTTTTGCAGCTTCAGTCATTTCATCGAATGTAGACGTATAACGGAAATCAGCTTTAGGATATACTCGTGTTAATTGATCTATTTTTGAAAATGCAATAGCTTGAGGATCGCTTTTTTGTTGATCGATTCCTGCAAGTATTTCTTCTTTCATTTTATCAAATTCCGGTTTAGGGAAAGTTGGTTCGCGTAAGATTTGATTTACGATAGAAAGTACATTGACTAAATTATCTCTTGTTGTACTGATATCAACAGTTACCACTTGTCCACCACCTGAAACTCCAACTTCAGCACTCAACTTTGCAAGTGTATCGTTGATCTGTTCTTCAGACAAAGATTTAGTGCCTTTCATTAACATGGCAGCAGTTGCATCAATAAAATCGCCTTTGTTCATCAAACTTTTTTCGCTTCCTATACGTAGAGAAATTTTCATTTTCACAAGATTTCCACGAGTAGTTTTGCTAAGCAAAGCATATTTTCCTCCGCCTGATAAATCACCACGTTTCGTTCTTTTTTCTATGTTAGCCGGAGTTGCATCAAATGCTTCTGCTTCTGCAACGACTGCTTTTCCTTTGTAATTTTTATAAGTATCAGTCAAATCAGGTGACGCAGGAATGATTGAACGAGAAGGTTCTTTTTCTGGAATAAATAATCCTAAAGTACGGTTAGATGGTTTTAGATATTCAACCGCTACACGATTTACATCTTCAAGTTTTACATTTTCAATTCTGTCGCGATAAAGGAACATCAATCTCCAGTCACCTGCTGCAATAAATTCACTGATAAATGTACCAACAAGGTCACTCTTGTTGAAAGCCAATTCATAGTCTCTCAGTAACGATGTTCTTGCGCGATCCATTTCTTCTTTTGTAATTGGATTTGATTTCAAATTATCCAATAAATTCAACATTGCATTCTTAACCGAATCAATCGACTTTTCTTTTAAGATCTCAGTGTCAAAATAAAGATAGCCCGGATCTCTCAATGGAAAAACTCCTCCACTCACTGAAGTGGCAAGTTTAGTTTCAACCAATGCTTTATACAGACGACCGGATGGTTCATTTATTAATGCATGATTTAGAATTTCAATAGGAATATAATCAGGGTGTGATGCGGATGGAATATGATAACCCGCAGCAACAGCTTGTATGTCACCCACACGACGAAGGATCACCTGGCGTTCGCCATCTTGAGTAGGCTCTACTGTATAGGGCTCTTGTAATTTTCTTGTAGGACGAGGAATGGTTCCGAAATATTTTGATACTAAAGCAAGTGTTTTTGCTTCGTCTATTTTACCGGACACCATTAGAACAGCATTGTCGGGTTGATAAAATTTACGGTAAAATGCCTGTAGATTTTCTATTGGAACTTTTTCAATATCCTCCTTTGAACCGATAGTTGATTTACCGTAGTTGTGCCAGATATATGCAGTCGACATTACTCTTTCTTGTAAGATAGAAGTTGGATAATTTTCACCACTTTCGAATTCATTTCTAACAACTGAAAATTCTGTTTCCAGATCTTTCTTCGCTACGAATGAATTGATCATGCGATCCGCTTCTAATGACAATGCCCAATCGATGTTTTCATCAGTTGCTGCAAATGTTTCAAAATAATTTGTTCTGTCATACCATGTAGAACCATTTGGACTTGCACCATGAGACGATAATTCCTGGGGAATGTTTGTATGGTTGGTTGAACCTTTGAAAAGCATATGCTCCAGTAAATGGGCCATTCCTGTTTCGCCATAACCTTCCATTCTTGAACCAACAAGATATGTCATGTTAACGGTGGCTGTTGATTTTGTTTGGTCAGGGAAAAGAAGAACACGAAGTCCATTTGGGTATTCATATTCTGTAATACCTTCCACTGAAGCTGTTTTTTTAGGTTGTGGTTGTTGTCCGTTCACATTGAACAATAGACAAACCATTACGCCTAATAATAAATACTTTTTCATAGAGTTTTGTTGGTTTGATTTAGATAGCCGATAAAAGTAGGAAAAAGCCTGAAGGTGACATCTATTCGTTGATATTTATTTCAAATGAACATCTAGCTGATTAACTGAATGTTAGGCAACAAATGCCAGGTTCTGAGTCAGATTTTACTTCGATCATTCAAGAATATTCAATTAATGATTAGACACTATTTTATTCATCAAATCTTTCTATTTTGCAGCTCTTAAATCTATCTGTCGTGGAAAAACTCTTATTCGGAAAAACAGCACTTATTACCGGTGCATCAAAAGGAATCGGTCGTGGAATTGCATTGAAACTTGCTCAGCAAGGAGCAAATGTTGCATTTACTTATTTGTCATCTGTAGAAAAGGGACAGGCACTTGAAAAAGAGCTTTCTCAATTTGGTGTTAAGGCAAAAGGCTATCGTTCCGATGCTGCGGATTTTAAAGCAGCCGATGAATTGATCAATGAAGTTGTAAAAGAATTCGGAACTCTTGATGTTGTTGTCAATAATGCGGGCATAACTCGCGACGGATTATTAATGCGTATGACGGAAGAGAATTTCAATGATGTGATCCGCACAAATTTGAATTCAGTATTCAATATAACAAAAGCATGTCAACGCCCAATGCTAAAACAACGTAGTGGGTCGATCATCAACATAAGCAGTGTAGTGGGAGTGAAGGGAAATGCCGGCCAGGCAAATTATGCTGCCTCTAAAGCAGGTATTATCGGTTTCACGAAATCTGTCGCATTAGAATTAGGAAGTAGAAGCATTCGTTGTAATGCAATCGCTCCCGGTTTCATCGAAACAGAAATGACAGAAGTACTTCCAGCCGAAACAGTGAAGCAATGGCGTGAAGCAATTCCACTGAAACGAGGCGGTTCTGCTGAAGATGTAGCCAATGCAGTTTTATTCCTCGCCTGTGATATGTCAACTTACATTACGGGTCAGGTGTTGAATGTAGATGGAGGAATGTTAACATAACTAATAATGAATAGTGAATAACGAAAGGCTATCGTAGGTAAATATGTTCCTATGACAACCTTCGATATTCACCATTCGTTATTTACTATAAAATATTCGTTTGCAAAAAAAGCATCTTCCCGCAATTGTAATCCTAATCCTGACCTCAGGATTGTTGGGGTATTTCGCGTTTTTCAATGAATTTTCTGAAGGTGGTGCTGATAATATCTGGCATTATTATTTTTCAAAATATGCACCAATGTATCCGGAATTTTTTCTGCATCATTGGGGAAAACCATTCTTTATTTTATTGAGCACTTCATTTGCTCAATTCGGCTTTTATGGTTTGCAGATCTTCAATATTTTAGTTGGATTGTCTGCAGCCATCATCACTTATAAATTTTGTGAGGCACTTGAAATAAAATTCAAATGGTATTCTATTGTTTTACTTTTATTCACCCCGCTGTATTTTATAATTATTCAAAGTGGAATGACAGAACCGTTAATGAGTTTGGTATTGGTTTCTTCAATGTATCTTTTATATAAAGAAAAATATTTAGCCGGGGCAATTTTAATGTCTTTCTCAATTTATACCCGAACAGAAGGTTCATTCCTGACCTTATACGTTTTATTTTATTTGCTATGGATCGGAAAGTGGAAATATATACCTCTTTTAGGAGTGGGATTTTTAGCTTACTCCTTAATAGGCAAATTCACCGGACATGATTTCTTATGGTTTTTTACTGAGAATCCATATAAACTGGAAAGTCCGTATGGACATGGTAATTGGCTCGATATCGTTTCCAAATACAAATTTATATGGGGAACCCCACAGACAATTTTACTGGTAATTAGTCTTGCAGTGTTGCTGGTGAATTGTTTTTCTACTATCGCTTCAATAGATAGAAAAAAATTGAATACTGAATTTAAAATATTGTCACTTGTTGTAGGCCCCGGAGTATTATTTTTTCTGTTTCATGTAATTGCCTGGAGATTTGGAATGTTTGGTTCGTTGGGACTGGAAAGAGTTATGGCTTCTGTTTCGCCTTTTTTTGTAATTCTTTGCTGTTATGGAATCAATAAAATGATCGTACTGAGATTGCCTGCAAAATTTTCTTTACCATTGATAGGAATAATTTTATTTTTTGTTGTTCGTTCAACTTTTGAAGTTTACCACTTTCCTTTGAAAGCCAATTATGATGCAAAGGTTGAGTTTGAAGCTGCAAAATGGTTTAAGAAAAATTACACGCAAGATTGTGTTGTTTACTATGCGCATCCCGGAATAATATTTTACACTGACCGAAATCCATTCGATAAAAAACTGAACATTGAACAATTTGATCTGAATGTTGACAAGATTACAGACAAATCACTACCAACCTATATATTCTGGGATTCACAATTTTCCGAATCTTCTTGCAGGTTAAAACTTAATGATTTGTTAAATTCACCAAAGGTTAAGTTGATTCATCCATTATTCGAAGATTCCGGCTTCAAAATGTATGTTTTTGAGCTCGTCAGGTAGATAGAAACCTGCAAAATTTCTATCTTCGCAATCCCATTATTAATTACTAAACTCAATGAAGAAATCAATATTATTTCTTTTCGCATTATCATTATTGAATAATGTAAAAGCAGACTGGTTAACACCTGAATCATTATGGAAATTAGGTAGAGTAAGCGACGCTCGAATTTCACCTGATGGCAATAGTGTCGTTTACAACATTAGAAACTTCGATGTCCAGAAAAACAAAGGGAATTCTGATTTGTGGATCTATGATTTTAAAACTAAATCCACTATTGCAATAGCAAACGATTCTGTAAATGAAACGATGCCGCGTTGGAGTACTGATGGGAAAAGAATCTACTATTTGAATGATGGCGGTAGTAGCCAGATCTGGAGCATGAATGCAGATGGAAGCGATAAGAAACAGATCAGCAAAACAACAAGCGACATCAGCAACTATGGTTTCTCATCTGATGGGAAAACTGTATGGATGACGATGGATGTTCAGCTTGATAATTTTTATGGGAAAGATAAATATCCGGATCTTCCGAAGACTACAGGAAAAGTATACGATGACTTGATGATGCGTCAATGGGACTCATGGACAAATGGTAGCTACAGTCATGTTTTTGTTGCACAGATGAATGATGGAATGGTCGGTAATGCCGTTGACTTACTAAAAGACGAACATTATGATTCACCTTTGAAACCAAATGGAGGCGATGAGGAAATTTCAATTAGTCCTGATGGTAAATTAATAGCTTATACATGCAAAAAACTTAGTAAACGGGATTATGCACTTACAACTAATTCAGATATTTTCTTATACAATGTAGTAACCGGTGCAACGACAAATATTTCATCTGAAAATACTGCCTATGATAAAGCACCTTCTTTTTCACGCGACGGAAAATCAATTGCATGGATATCTTGGGATGAACCAATAAATGAAGCTTCTAAACAAAGACTCATGATCTATGAACTTGCATCTAAAACAAAAAGAGATATTACATCAGATTTTTCATTCAATGTAGAAGCGATTCAATGGTCAGCGTCAGGTAACAGAGTATATTTCATTTCTGACATTGCAGCGACCGACCAGATCTTTTATTATGATGTAAATGATAAATCCAAAGTGAATTCTATAGTGCAACTCACTAAAGACATCGCAGATTATTCCGGTTACTCTATAACAGCTTTGCCTAATGGTAAAGATAAGATCGTTGCATGTCGTATGTCAATAACAGAACCAACAGAAATTTTTTCAGTCGATGAACAATCAGGTATGTCTGAACAAATTACTTTTACTAATAAAGAATACCTGAGCAAATTTACTCTTGGTAAAGTTGAAAAGCGAATGATAAAAGCAACGGATGGAAAAGACATCTTAACATGGGTGATTTATCCTCCGAATTTTGATCCGAAGAAAAA
>ERZ795044.2217-NODE-2217-length-17060-cov-7.051455_pt1 | contig 17060 bp, 14 predicted proteins | sample MGYA00375128_ERZ795044 | MGnify/ENA primary metagenome ERZ795044 (study PRJEB30173, sample SAMN05720213) | anaerobic digester metagenome | isolation source: active sludge of municipal wastewater-treating anaerobic digesters | place: USA | collected 2014-12-22 ... | reverse complement strand
AACGCTTGCCACCTACGTATTACCGCGGCTGCTGGCACGTAGTTAGCCGTGGCTTATTCACCAGGTACCTTCAATTTTCCCCGCAGGGACTTTTTATCCCCTGGCAAAAGCAGTTTACAACCCAGAAGGCCGTCTTCCTGCACGCGGCATGGCTGGATCAGGCTCGCACCCATTGTCCAATATTCCCTACTGCTGCCTCCCGTAGGAGTCTGGCCCGTATCTCAGTGCCAGTGTGGGGGATCAACCTCTCAGTTCCCCTAATGATCATCGTCTTGGTGGGCCGTTACCCCGCCAACTAACTAATCATGCGCATGCTCATCCTCAACCACCGTAGTTTTAATCACTGTCCGATGCCGAACCATGATCTTATGGAGTGTTAATTCCCCTTTCGGGGAGCTATCCTCCTGTTGAGGGCAGATTGCATACGTGTTACGCACCCTTACGACACTCTTGCTTCAATATTGCTACCAAAGTTACCGTTCGTCTTGCATGTATTAGGCCTGCCGCTAGCGTTCATCCTGAGCCAGGATCAAACTCTCCATAGTATTCTCTTCAGTATCAACTTCAGGATCACTCCCTCCATCTCAACCAGCCTCGTAGTTCAGCGTCCTTTCGAACACTCAAACCCTAAGCCTATGTCATTTAATCCTTGGTCCTCATTAACTTTTTTTGTCCTGAATAACATCGCTGCTATTCACCTTAAAGAAATCAACTCGTAGTAACCCTCCATCGAGTTACCACGGGTCCGCTATCAATCTCCATTCATTCAAAGAACGTGTGTCCTATTCATCATCACCCCGTTAAAGGCGATGGCTTTCGAACTAGTGTAGGTATAATCTTTAAGTCAATTAAGAACCTCAAATTATCCCAAAAATCCCCTTTTCGTTCAAAGGGAGTGCAAAGGTACATGTTGATGGGGTTTCTGCAATAGTTGCGGTAAAGATTTTTAGCAAAAAAAGCCCTTCTTGGGCCGATTGCCCTTAACTACCTGATTATCAGAATGAGAATCAGGTGCTTTTTTTCTTAAAAATTGGTACTGTACTACAAGCCTCGCCAAACATAATACTGGTAGCTACCGAACGAAGTCTGTTTGTTACTTCTACATAGGCTGAAGTGGGCACCTCAACCTTACTGCAGCCTTTAACCACGACTTTGGCACTACTATATTTTTGCCAATCGACTTTGTTTAACGCTTGATTAAAAAGGATGGTCTCTAAATCCCGTAAGGAACCAAAAACTACCTGACGCGCGAAAGGCTGTATAGATGCCGATAACAACATATACGCCCAGGTAGGCACAATGGCATCTGCTGAACAGGTTATCGCCACAAATTTATTTTGATATTGAGTCCAATCATGTGATTTGATGAAATCACGAAAATCTTTCTCACGCAAAACCAGTTCTTGAAAAAGTAAATCTTTCAAGTCAAATAGCACCCGCTCACCTGATGTGTAAAGTTCTTCGAGATCGAAGGTTATCAATTGACTGCTGTTAACCCTATTGATTATTTCCTTTTCCATTCCTGTTTCAACACACCTAAACTAAATTTGGTTTTTTAATAAGGAAATCTTTGAGGTATAAAGGCTCAAAAGTTGCAATGTCTTCAAAAGCAGATTCTCTCCACTTTGTGTACCCCAACTCTCCTAAATGGGCAGCCTGTGGAGTAAGGTCAGGAAAAAACCGGGCATTATTATGAAGAATGATTTCGCGGCACTTTACTGCCCCTTCTCCTAAAAAATAAATTACCCGGCTTTCAAGATGTTTGCTAAAACTATGCTCATCAAGAATTTTTGCCTGCGTGGGCTCAACCTCATTCAGACTATAATCTACTAGTTTGCAATACACTTCCATTCTCCTGGCATCAAGCATAGGACAAAAAAGAATCTGTTCATCTATTTCACTGGCGGTTAATGTAGGGCGAGATATTAAATCTTGCTTTCCCATTGAGGAAAGAAGATCAAGTGTATTAATGGAGATCAGGGGAATGTTAAGTGCATAACAAAGTCCTTTCGCTGTTGCTACTCCTATTCGTAATCCTGTATATGAACCTGGACCTGAAGCCACAACCACTCCCTGCAAGTCTGACGGTTTTTTTTTTGAATGATTTAAGACATCCTGAATCATAACTGCCAGCTGAGACGCGGCTGACCGTGGCGTTATCATTTCGCGAGAAGCTAAAAGGAAACCTTCATTATGCAGGGCTACGGAACAAGCCTGTGTAGATGTTTCCAAACTCAGTAGCAAGGCCATTAGTTTGGAGAAAGAAGTTTTTTATAGGCAGCGGGATCGGACAAAACTTTTTTTGCTTCCTGAATTTCCGGATCACTATCCATTGAAAATTCGATCTGGCCCTTAGCTAGCCCATAATGGAAGGCAATTTCCTGAGCGAGGATTCTCGACAACTCTGGTTTGAATCGGATTAGTGCTGAATTTTTGTTCTGCTCAATTTTGGTTTTCAAATCCTTTAGTGGGGATTGCAACTCATCGAAATACTTTTCCGTTTTGGCAGTTGCTATTAACTCTTCCGTTTTTTGATCCAGTTCTGTATTGTATGAAAATTTTTGCTCTTTCACCCACGAAACAAACTTCTGGTACTCTTCATCCGAAAGATTGAAGTTCTTAAACGTTGTTGGTAGTGCGTGCTCTCCGCAATACTTGGTGGCATATTCAAATACATACCCGGATGCAACCAACTCTATAACGGCCGAGCCATATGTTTCTCCTTCCAAAAACACATCAGGATCCAAACCAGCACCATCAAACACCTTTCTGCCACCTGCCGTTTTAAATTCCCGCTTAAGTGAATCTGGAAATTTATTTACGGTGCCATCGCTTTTGCGATGTTCATAATCAAGCGCCTGAATGCATCGCCCACTCGGGATATAATACTTTGCCGTAGTAATTTTTAGCTGGGCATTGTACGCTAATTGTCGTGTTGTCTGAACAAGTCCTTTACCAAATGTTTTTTGTCCGACCAAAATAGCCCGATCATAATCCTGAAGCGATCCTGCAACAATTTCCGATGCCGAAGCGCTTCCCCCACTGGTAAGAACTGCAATCGGTATTTCCGTATCTAATGGATTATTTAATGTAGTGTACGATTTATTCCATTCGGGCACTTTGCCTTTGGTGGCAACTACCTCTTTCCCTTTCGGAATAAATACGTTAACAATGTTCACTGCTTCATATAACGAGCCTCCGGGATTATCGCGTAAATCAAGAATTAATTTTCTTGCTCCTTGCTGTTTCAATTTGGTTACAGCTTCTTCAACTTCTTTTCCAGCCCCAGGTGTAAATTCATCTAATTTAATGTAGCCCGTTTCTGCACCTACCATTCCCTGATAGGTAATGTTTGAGATTTTAATTTTCTCGCGCACCAATTTGAATTTCAGGTTATCCTTTTGTCCGGACCTTTTTACCTCTACTAAAACTTCTGTTTTCGGTTTTCCTTTTAGCAAAGCACTTACCTCTGTTGTTGGTTTACCCTGCACGTTCTTGCCATCAACAGAAATAATCTCATCGCCAACACGCAACCCTCCGCGTTCTGCCGGGAACCCAACATAAGGATTGGTTATTACTGTTTTCTTATTGACAACACCAATCAATGCTCCAACCCCTGCATACTGTCCTGTAGTTTGAATGCTGAACGCTTCAAGATCTTCCTCCGGAATGTAATCAGTATATGGATCTAACTGATCCAGCATACCATGAATGCCATTATCAATTAATTTTTTCGGACTTACATCATCAACATAATAGGCATTCACCTCTTTAAATAAAGTGGCAAAAATGTCCAGGCTTTTGGCGATATCGAAATACTTTTCACCAGGAACCTGAAAGGCCCAGATGGTAAACGCTAATGCAGCCAACACTCCTATTACTTTCAACCTCTTCATCATTTTCAACTTATAGGGATTCCAATTTCTTAATTTTTTCCAGCACTAAAAAAAGTTTGCCTTTGATCTCCGCGAAAGGTAAGATTTCCTTCGCTGTATATATAAACGAAAAAATTCCCTTTTCAGATCGTGATTGAATGATTTCCTTTTGAAGTCTATAGGCTTCACGCACTCTCCGCTTCACTTTGTTTCTGTCGACCGCCCTTTTAAATTGGCGGGTAGATACTGAAATAAGCACCTGATTTACTGCCTCAACACCCTGATCAGGGCTAAGTCTATGTACAACTTTAAAGGGGTATAAATAAAAAGAGGAACCCTTTTCAAAGAGTTCCTGTATCAATTTTTCTTTTGAAAGCCTTTCCGCTTTTGTGAACGTAAACCTCCCCATGAGATTAAAATTAATCCCTTTCGGGGAAACTAACCCAAAAGGTTATTTGGTCTTAGGAGTGCCTTCGTCAGAAACGGTAAGCTTCTTTCTTCCCTTTTTTCTGCGGGAAGCAAGTACTCTGCGACCATTGGCAGAAGCCATACGCTCGCGGAAACCGTGCTTGTTGGTTCTTTTCTTGCGGGAAGGTTGGAATGTGCGTTTCATAATATTATCTGATAAACCTCAATTTCTAAAGGGGTGCAAAAATGTGCAGGATAATCGGGATTTACAAGATTGACCTCTGAATTTTGGCAGGAACCCATATAATCAATAAAAAAAGGCCAGTTTTAACCTCAGCCCCTCTCCAATGGAGAGGGGTAACGGAGGAAATGTTCATGTAGCCATGATTACTGATTACTGTACTTTAAATATGGCATCATCCAAGGCCGGATTAACTTCCAGGCTTGAAACCTGAAAATTGAAAATCGTTGGCCCCTGGCTTACCAGAATAGTATGCGGGAATTTAACCCCACTCACTTCCTTATAGTTTTGCAACTTGGTTGGGATGGCAACTTCTCCTTGCGGGGTTTTCACCTGCTCAACAGTTTGAACTTTTAACCCGGATTCCTTATCAAAATAATTGGTAATTTTTTCACCCGCTGGAAATTCATACTCCACTACATATGCATCTTTTCCATCCAGCACTTCAATTGCCTTCAAGGTTGCTTTTACTTTCAGGGAAGCAAGCATAGTTTCCGGGACTAAATGAGCTTCAAAGAGATTTTTTTCCTTTGCTGCTGCATCAACGGGGGCTTTTTGTCCCATTTGAATTTCAGCAACTTCCTTTCCATCGGTTACACTTTTCTGCATTACGTTGCCTTGAACAGAAACTTCTGTCAAGCTTTTTCCCACCGCTTTTTTTGAATTAATCATTGTCAGCTCCATTCCCTGAACAGTGGCTTTCATCGTTGTCTTCACACTCTTCAGTTCCTGAATTTTCTTCGCACCACCAATCGCTTCAATGTAGCTTGCAATTACTTTTTCTGCAGTTAAACCAGCAGGAAGAGCTGATGCTTTTGTTGGAACATAAGGCTCACCGTAAATATCAAAGTACTTTACCTCACCAAACTTTTTAAGTTTATCGGCAACATCTGATCCTTTACCTACTACCACAATGTGAGCATTATCCGGACGGATAAACTTCTTGGCTGTCGCTTGTACATCAGCCAATGTAATAGCATCCACATATTTCAGATAATTATTATAATAATCTTTAGGTAAGTTGTACTTAGCTGTGTTCAACGCGAAGTTGGCGATGGTCTGCGGGTTTTCGAGTGAGCGACCAAAGGCCCCTGAGATTTCGGCTTTAGCCAAAATCAACTCTTTCTCTTCAACTGGCTCGTTAACTATGCGCTTGAGTTCTGAAATAAATTCATACACAGAACTATCCGTTACTTCATTACGCACGCTGGCCGCAGCATTAAAACTTCCAACGAGATTGTCAGGGTTCAATTGCGAGCCTGCGCCATAGGTAAAACCATGCTTTTCGCGAAGATTTTGATTCAATCGGGCAGAGAATCCTACACCCAAAATCTGATTAGTCACACGAGCCTTGATAGCATCTTGTGTGCCGGGTTTTAAATCAACAGGATACGTGATGTTGATTACTGACTGCACCGAAGCTGGACGATCAACTAAAGCAACATAGGTTTTAGCAGGTTCTTTAGGTTGTGTATACGTTGGATTCTTTACCTCGCCAGGAGCCCACTTCGCAAAATACTTCTCTGAAATACTTTTAGCCGTCTTTAAATCAATATCTCCAACAATAATCAGATACGCATTGTTGGGCTTGAAGTAGGTGTTATAATATCCCTTTATGTCATCCATCGTAATTGCAGCCACAGATTTCTCAGTAGTAAACAATCCGTAAGGATGTTGCTTTCCATACCGTAAGGCACTGCGCACGTTACCTGCAATAGTATTGGGATCATCTTTACCTGCTGCAATGCCAGAAAGGGTTTGTGTTTTAAGTTTCTCCAACTCTTCGGGGGCAAAGGCCGGATTGTATAAAACATCACTCATCAAATCAAGCAACTTAGTGGTGTGCTTGGTTAAGCTGGATGCAAAAATTCCGTTGGAACTTGTGCTCAGATTAGCGCCAATAAAATCAGTCTCTTCATCAATCTGAGCTTTTGTTTTTGTTTTCGTACCCGTGCCGATCAACGTACCGGCCATGTCTATGTAGCCTTCCTTTTCGCCCTGATAAATTGCATCATTTTTTAATTGCAGCGAAAACTGAACGCGAGGCAATTTGTGATTTTCAACAACAAATACCTGCAGACCGTTTTTTAACGTGAAGGTCTGGTACTCACCTATTTTAATCTCGCGAGCCGGAGCTGGCTTAGGTGCTTTGGTGCGATCAACTTGCGCTTGTGCGGATATGAATACGAGCAACAAGCAAATGAATATAATATGCTTCTTCATAATCAATTATCTTTTTTGATTTGAGTATTATCAGGTTTGCTTTGAGCCGATTTGGGCATGTATTGCAACACTACCCGATTTTCTTTGGTGAGGTATTTTTTTGCAACTCGTTGTAAATCTTCACGAGTCACTTTCATGTAGCGATCTATTTCAGTATTGATCAGGTTGGCATCTTTATAATACACATGATAGTTGGCTAGCTGCTCGGCTATTCCGAAGGTAGTTGAATTTTGCTGCACGAATTGGCTTTCCATCTGGTTGCGGATTTTTTGAAATTCCTTTTCTGAGATTAATTCATTCTTCACTTTTTCAATCTCTGCATCCATTGCCTTTTCGAGATCTGTTGGATCAATGCCCATGTTTACAATGCCAAGGGTGATGTAAAGGCCTGGGTCTTCGAGAGCAAAAGGAAAGGATGCTACCTGCAACGCCTTCTTTTGTTCATCCACCAATGCTTTATACATACGAGAGCTTTGACCACCACTTAATACCGTGCTCAACATTTCCAATGCATATGAATCCGGTGTGCCTTGAGCGGGAATGTGGTACGCCTGAAACACCGCAGGTAATTGAATATTATCAAATACCACATCACGCACTTCAGCCTTTTGCTCAGGTTCTTTCACCGTAGGGCGAGGGATTTCCTTACTGCCTTTAGGAATATCTTTAAAGTATTTTGCAACAGCGGCTTTGGTTTGTTCGATGTCGATGTCTCCGGCAATGGAGAGGGTTGCATTTTCAGGAACATAGAATTTCTTATAAAAGGCAATAAACTCATCCAACGAAGCTGCGTTAAGATCATCCATCGATCCGATGGGAGTCCATCGATAAGGATGAACCGTATAGGCTCTTTTAAAAATCTCAGCCTGAAATGACATGTACGGTTGGTTATCTATGCGCTGACGCTTCTCTTCTTTAACTACTTCGCGTTGGGTCTCTACACCAATCTGTTCAATCTTGGCATGCATCATTCGCTCGGACTCCATCCATAAACCAAGTTCCAATTGATTGGATGGAAGTACCTCGTAATAAAAAGTGCGGTCGTTGGAGGTGTTGGCGTTATTGGTTGCGCCTGCATTGGCGAGGTACTTATCAAATTCACCGCGCTTAATATTATCTGAACCTTCAAACAACAAGTGCTCGAAGAAGTGCGCAAAGCCGGTGCGGTTTGGGTCCTCATTTTTTGAACCCACATGATACAATACTGAAACCGCTACGATGGGGGTAGTATTATCCTTATGCAGGATAACATGCAATCCATTGGGCAGATCATATTCTGTAAATTCAATTTTACGGGCCTGACCGAAGCCTACCGAAATCGCGGCAAGCAAGAACCAAAGGGTTAAACTTTGTTTTTTTTGCATACGTTAAATTTTATAAACACAATAATAAGAAACTAATGGATTACTCTTATTAGGTTAAACATTGAATGTATTGAATTAGAGTCCGATAATGAATTACCTGAAACAAAAAAAGGCCATTCCTACAGGAAGGCCAATTAAATTAATTCATATTAACTTAATTCAAATCATAATAAAGAAAAAAAGACCAACAACTATTGCCGATATTAACCCAAAGACTAGATATCTCAACCGGATTTTATTCAATAAATCATTTGACTTGATTAATGAATAAATACTAACTATAATCATTGAACAGAGAATAGTCATTTTCAAATTCCAGCTAAAATCAGACTGTCTGACAAATAAATAGTAGAGAATGGCCAAAATAATTGGAGTAAGTTTAATCAATTTCTTCATAAGAATTATTCTGGTTGATTATTACATATTTCTGCATTTGCGTTGCAATTATCAGACGCTGCAATCTGATATATTAATACTGCGCCATGACAAACAGGTGCCCCAATTCCTGTCCAATCTACTGATGCGCAAGCTAGATGCGCAATAACAGGTTCTGCAGCAGTTTGAACCAAGCAGTTTCTTCTTATTCTTTCGCAGGGACTCTCCTTTAAATTACCAAGTGTCTTGAAAATCTGTGCCTGAAGAGCAAAGTTAACAAATTCATTTCTACGCCCAGAACACAGCCGAGCTAGTTGCGTTTGCCCTTCGCAATGGATTATTGTAAAGTCTTTTTAATTTGCACGTGCAGGCCGTTGTACATAGAGATAAATGATAACTCAGCATCAATGCGCTTGGCTCTTTCCTGCATGGAGACCATCCCCAAACCAAAACCCCGACCTCGTTGCAATCCCTGGCCATTGTCCTTGATGTCAACGATAAGGTCTTCTGCCCATTTAATTAGAGATTGCAAGCTCAAAACCCATAGAATTCTTCATGAAGTTGTGAGCTGTTTCATGTACTAAATAAAATAACTCTTGTTTTATTTCCGGTGTCAGATTTGTCTCTTGATCTGGATTTATTATCTCTAAAGATATTTTTTGATGGTGCATGGCCGATAGCTTATCAGCCAATTCCTTCACCAGATACGAAAACCGGTGCTGTTCGAAACGCGGTTGTGTTAATCCTTTTATTAAAAACCTTAAGGCAGCCACAATGGATTCCAGTTCATTTCGAAGGCCTTCTACTTCCGTTTCAACACCTTTGGGAACAGGGTAATACAAGATTTGCTCTAACCGAAAACGAACAACGATCATTCGCTGAACTGTATCATCGTGTAATTCATCGGCTATGCGCCTTTGCTCTTTTTCGATTGCAACGGCATCGAAGTATTGTCGCTCCGCTTCATTTCTTTCGGTGCGCTGTTGTAGAAGATTTCTGAGATTATTAATCGTTTCGAGAGAAGCCCTGTTTTTCTCAATCAATTCAAGGATTTCCTTTCTTAGCTTGACACGGACATAGAGAACCCAACTCAGGGATGAAATACCAATAATCGCAAACAGTATTTCCCATTGGGTTGGGCTCATTATTAGTATTGAATAAGGATTCTCATTTAAACAATCAAATCACCCAGAATTTTTTTCATTTGCTGTGGCTCAAGCCGTGGGCCAAATTGCGAAACCACCCGGGATGAAGCTAATGATGCAAGCTTGCCGGCCTCGGCATAGCTATGACCATGAGTAATTCCATACATAAACGCGCCCGAAAACATATCGCCTGCACCATTGGTATCAATAGCCCGCACTTTATAGGGCTCAATCTGAATGAAGGTATCACCATCATAAATCAGCGCGCCATTTGCGCCAAGGGTAATAGCAAAGCGTTTTGCAACTTGCTTTAGTTTCTCACGAGCCTCGGCCATGTTATCGGTACCCGTAAAAATCATGGCTTCCTCTTCATTGCAGAAAAGCAAATCCACACTGGCGCCAACTATCTCTTCCATTTGCTTGGAGAAATATTTTGTCATGCTTGGATCTGAAAACGTGAGCGCGGTAGCAATTTTATTTTTCTCTGCTATCCGTTTAGCTTCTTTCAAAGCTTCAAGGCCTTTGGGGCTTGCAACCAGGTAGCCTTCCAGATATATATAAGAGGAGTTCCTGATGGCATCTTCATCCAAATGTTCGGGCGAAAGAAAGGAGCTAACCCCCAGAAATGTATTCATAGTACGCTCCGCATCAGGACTGGTCATAACCAGGCAGCGACCCGTATGACCCGCAGGACATTTATCGTGACTGAGGTTTGTATCTACTCCATTTCTTTTCAAATCCTCTAAAAAGAATTTTCCCAGATCATCTTTCGCCACAAGACACGAGTAGAAACTCTTACCACCAAACTGATTGATTGCCACCACGGTATTACCAGCAGAGCCACCCCCCGACATCTTGCTCCGCTTCATATCAATGGCTTTCATTAGATGAAGTTGTCTTTTCTCATCGACTAAGGTCATCAGACCTTTTTCTACTTCGTTCTTTTCAAAGAAATCATGGTCTACTTCAGTTACAATATCTACCAGGGCATTGCCAATGCCATACACATCATATTTCATGCTTTAAAATTTAGTTGGCAAAAGTAAACAAAAGTGTTGGATGGTGAATAGCTATTATCGGATACTTGATTGACTTGCCATAAACGTTTAGTATTGAATATTGAACAGTCTCAACAATTTATATTGATATGAAAAACATATTCATTGCCTTCGTCATGCTTTTCTCTGTAAAAGGATTTACCCAAACCACCATTATCAAATGCGGTACCCTTATCGATGGAAAATCGAATCAATCGGTTTCTAAAAAAGCCATTGTGGTGGAAGGCAAAATCATCAAGGACATAATTGATTGGGATAAAATTCCCGCCAAGGCAACGGTGATTGATTTATCTTCTAAAACCGTGTTACCCGGACTTATTGATTGTCATACTCATGTGCTTTTGCAAGGGGATATCACAGCCGAGGAATATGATGCCCAGTTGCTTAAAGAAAGCATTCCGTATCGAACGCTTCGCGCTAGTGTGGCTTGTAAGATCGCACTCATGAATGGCTTTACCACAATCCGTGATGTAGAAACCGAGGGAGCTATGTATGCAGATGTCGATTTAAAAAAAGCCATTAACAATGGAGTAATTCCAGGACCACGCATGTATGTCGCGACACGGGCCATCAATACCTATGGTCATTACAGTATTGGCAATAGTGAATATAGCTGGGAATTGCGCATGCCAAAAGGAATTCAGGAAGTGAATGGTGCGGATGAAGCACGTAAGGCGGTGCGCGAACAAATCAGCTTTGGTGCCGATTGGATTAAGATCTATGCCGACCGCAGTTACTTTAAAAAAGCCGATGGAATATTTGCAAGCATCCCAAACTTTACTCAAGAAGAAATTGCTGCTGTTGCCGATGAAACAATAAAGTCAAGAAAGATGTTGGCGGCTCATGCAATGACACCCGATGGAATAATCTACGCGTTGAAGGCTGGTGCACGCACCATTGAGCATGGCACTGCACTCAATGAAGAATGCATGGACTTGTTTGTTTCAAAAGGCGCGTTTTGGGTACCCACCTTAACCGTACTAGATTATGTTGCTGAGGGCAGAGCAAAGCTTGGCTCCACCAGTTACCTCGAAATGTTTCAAGGGGTGAAGCCTCAATTCAAAAAAGCCTTGCAGAAAGGTGTGAAGATTGCCTTTGGTACCGATGCAGGTGGTTTTGACTGGCAGAAACTTCCGCAAGCGCGCGAGTTTAGTTTTTATGTGGATTATGGAATGACTCCAATGCAAGCGATTCAATCTGCAACAACAGTAGCAGCTGATTTGTTGGACAAGCGCGGGCAAATTGGTGAAATCAGTAAAGGTGCTTTCGCGGATATTATTGCGGTAGATGGAGACCCGCTTCAAAAAATTGAGGTGATGGAAAAAGTGGTCTTTGTAATGAAGGACGGAAAGGTAGAGAAGCAATAATGTCAAGACGTCTGACCGCTTTTTTCTTAGCAGTAAGCGGTCTGACGCCTGTATCTATTTCTTTCCTTTTGGCTTTATATTTAATGTACGCTTAAACCGGGCGGCACGATCCGGATAGTCGGTGATAAATCCATCCACATCTATGCCCTTCAACGATAGCATGTCACTCTCTTCGTTCACTGTCCAGGGTATTACCCGGATTTTTTTTTCATGAAGGTTCTTTACATCGTCTTTCGCAAGTAATTGAAAATACGGGCTATAGATGGAAGGTGAAAAACCTAATACAGCCAGATTTTCGTCAACAGATTTTTTATTTTCCACCAACGCAGCCAACCGAACGTCTGGATACTTTTCATGCCAATATTTCAATACTCTGAAATCGAACGATTGAATCACCACACGATCTAACGGAAGGTACTGATCAACTAATTCATAAACCAGGTCGGAGAAAGCTTCCGGCTTTGGATGAAATTTATTATCATCCTCAGGCAGGGTCTTAATCTCGATATTATAGTCTACCTCGTAGCGGGTAAAGTTTTTGATATGATTTTCAACCGCTACAATTACATCGCTGAGCAACGGCTTGGCAGTGGCCATTTTCTGTTGCTTAGGGAAGCGTTCATTCCCTTTTGAGCCGCAATCCCATTGCCGCACCTGCTCATACGTCATTTTATAGATATTGTACTTCTTTTCATCCTTTAATTGAAAGGATTCCCCTTCCGGAGTAGTGCAAATGGATGCCGACATCCAGGGTTCGTGCGAAACAACCAGTTTTTTATCTTTTGTAACGGCCAGATCGAGCTCAATAGTGGTAACCCCTGAATCCAGCGCTAGCAAAAAAGCCGGGATAGAATTCTCTGGCCTTAAACCCCGTGCGCCTCTATGTCCTTGAATATCAAATTTAGGAATGTAGGATTGAGCTATTGAATCATTAACGACTAATACAACAAAAAACACCAGGTATTTCATGTCCGAAAGATACTGGATTCCGGATGTCTGATACAACAATAACTTCCAAGTATCCCGTATTGAGAATACCGCATCCCTAAATTATTGCCTGATCATCATCCTCATTCCGCCACCTCCTGGCCTGCGCATGCCCATTGGGTTTAATTGCTTGTTCAACGCATAGGTAAAACTAACCATGTAGTAACGCCCCAGGTTGTTGATGGTCTCTTGCTGATAGTAGTTAGACGTAGCCGTCTGCGTTACACCTAAACTTTTATCGAACATATTATTTACACCCACCTTAATCTCACCGGCTTTATTTTTCATTACAAAGCGCGAGACCGAAATATTCAATAACGGAATGCTTTGATTGTAATCGGTGGTCTTACTATTATAAATCAAATAATCAAAGGCGGCATTCAGGGAATAATTCTTTAGAAAATTAAGATTGCTTTCGGCTGTATATGTTTTATTGAAGAAGACCTGATCCTGTTGGGTATCAAATTCATACTTTGTTTCCTGGTGACTAAGGTTTGCACTTAAATCAACTGTTAGAATTTCTTTATATGTGTAATTGTAGCGCACTGAGCCACCCAATGTTTGCTGGTGAATTGTGTTCTCCTCTTCATTCAATAAGTTGATTCCCTTGGATGCTGATGCAGTTGGGCCGATGTTAATGCGGCTATTTAACTTCTTGATTGGGAAACCAAAGTTAATGTTGGTTGATACATTGAGATTATCCTTCACGTTAACTGGCTGGGTTACGCGCACGAGGCTGTCATTTACAGTTTGTGAGTTTGTAATTGCATTGGTTGTATACGTTGTTGTAAGGAATGCAAAGAAATTTACAAACTTAGCTGGATCGAATGTGGTGAAGTTTGCCGTACCCCGATGTGAATAAGCTGGCTTCAGTGTAGGATTGCCGACATAGATATTTAATGGATCGGTATTATCAACCACGGGTTGCAATTGCTGGATCGTTGGCTCCTGCATGGAGGTTTCGTAATTGAAATTTAAATGTTTGAAATTTGAGAAGTCGTAATTGAAGCGTGCGGTGGGCAATAGGTTTTGAAACGTACGATCAATGGTTGCGTTACGCGAAATCAAGTCTCCTTTCAGGTTTGTAGTCTGGTAACTGGCGCCCACTGCAAAGTTGTATTTCTGGCGATTCATCCGAAAGTTGATACCCGGACGATTGTAGATATAATCACTGGTATAAAGATTACTGAGCATGGTATTGTAGATGGGAACTCCGGTGTTCTCGTCATACACTTTGCGATCCACATCATTCTGGTTGGTTCTAAAGTTGTAATTAGCCTCCAGGTATTTTCGGCCTCCGAGTGGTTCAGTGTAAGAAACGGTAGCACCATACGTTAAGTTATCCGTGGTTTGAGTATTCGTTTGCAGAATCTGTTGCTCCCCTGGTGTGTTGGTGTAATATTGATTAAGCGACTGTATGCTCCCTTCACTATCCGTTTGAGTTACTCCAAATGTTAGGTTAGTGGAAAGCGTTCGTCCTTTCTTGGCAAAGCGATGTCGCCAAAGCAAATTCGAATTTACGTTCATGCTATTTTGTGCTGAATAACTGTTTTGGTCACTTTCGGTTTGTAGCGAGTTATTCGCTGTAATCGTTTCACTCTGGCTTTGCGTATTCAGCTCTGACTCCGAATAGGTAGCGGCCGCCACAAACTTTAATGAATTAGCTGAGTCAATCTGGTGATCAATCGTAAGATTAGCGCGGTGGTTGTCATTATTACTTAATTGTTTGCTATTTTGATTGAACGTATAATTTCCTGTAGGCAGATAATTGACCCGATCCAATGTCTTGGAAATATCCTGATCAATTCGATTGTAGAAATAACTAGAGGTCAGTTTAGTGTCCTTATTAAGGTCTTTATTGAAATTAACTCCACCTGCATAGTTGGTCATTATTCCGTTTTGTCGTCCGCCAAAATTGAGTGGCACTCCGCTTTGATTATCTGAATTGAAAGAGATCTGTACCCTACCGCCACCGCCACCCATCATTTGCTGGGAGCCTCCAGTGAAGTTCATATAATCATCCATGGAGAAACCTTGCTCATTAATATTGTTGCCCATTCCCAAAAATGAAAGTTGTTGTCCTTTACTGAAGCGGTTGATACTGGCTTTCGCCTGAAAACGATCTTCTGTTCCGGCACCTGCCATCAGCGTACCAAAAGCTCCGTTGCGTTTTTCTTCTTTCAATTCCAGGTTGATGGTTTTCTCTTTTTGTCCATCATCGATGCCAGTGAACAATGCCTGATCCGATTTCTTATCGAATACTTGCACCTTCTCAACAGCATCGGCAGGAAGATTGCGCGTTGCAAGTTTAGGATCACGCCCAAAAAACTCACGACCATCCACCGTTACGCGTTGTACCTGCTCGCCCTGAGCTCTCACTGTACCATCGGTCTCAACTTCTACACCCGGTAATTTTTTTAACAGGTCTTCAACATTTGCATTCGCTTTGGTTTTAAAAGACCCGGCATTAAACTCAATGGTGTCGCGCTTAACAGTTACGGGAGCTTTCTCGCCCATCACTACAACACTTTCCAATTCTTTAGTTAGTGTTTGCATTTTTATGCGACCTACCTCCAGCACTGATCCTGTAGCAGGAGTTGAAATTCTCTTTGAATATGGCACATAGCCAACAAATGTGATCTTCAACAAATACTCGCCTTTGTTCACATTCTTTATTTCAAATGCTCCTTTTGCATCGCTGACGCCAAAATTTACGAGTGATGAATCCTTCGGACTAAGCAACATAATGGTAGATGATGGCAACGGGTTTGAAAGTGTATCGGTAACCTGACCGATGATCGAAAACTTTTGCCCAAACGAGGACAATGCAGCAACAACAAAAAATGTGAGTAGAATTAATTTCTTCATACCTGTTCTTAAAATTACTGATATGTTAATTCCGGATCATGATAGCACCACGGCCGCCACCCATCTGCTTCATTTGTTCATCCACCATTTTTTGGTATTCTTCCCGTGTTGTTTTGGTGCCACTCGTAGGCATTTTCAATTCATTCTTTTTCAATTCGCGAAGCTCAATAGTTTTAGCTACCAACACGCGCTCGCCATTGTTGATATCAACTGCCAGTACGGCACCGGGTAATGTATTGAATCGTTCAGGTCCCAGAAAAGGACGAATCTTGTCAGTGTACCAGGCAGTAATCTCACGTTTCTCAGTAGCCGCAGTTCCATTCATCATGGTCTTAACCGAATCCGTATAGTATGCCTGCCTGCATTCATAGCCTTGAATTGTTTTTACTTCAGTCCCGAATCTCCAGGGCGAGAGCTTGACAGAATCATCGATGAGATAGTTCTTACCCATAAACTCCTGCTTAGAAACAATCTTTCCACTTGCCTGATCCAGATAAATCTCATTGTTGGGTTGACGGATCACCATTCTCATTCCGCCTCCACCAAGTTCTTCATCCTCATCCTCAATCAAAGGCTTATACAGTGATTCATTCCCATTAAAGAATAATTGCTCTTTAGTAGTGCGAAACTCAGGAATCATTGCCTTCATATCGGCCCGCTCAGGCGGAAGTCTGCGATGAAGGTTAACTTTTATTTCGTAGGTAATAACTCCGGCCTGACCAAACACAACGTTGGCGGCAGTGAGCGATATGAGCACGCCCAGCAATAAGATCAGTTTTTTCATATGTGAGGAGATTTTCATTTGGGTTAATTCACAAGCAAACTTACGGGGGAAGACTATAGAGTGTGGTTAATAGTTCTGAAAGCAATGTTAATTAAGGTTAAAAGTTAATCGCAGGTAGAGTTATACACGTATTTTTGTAGTGCAGATGAAGAATTCAAAAAACACGTTGGCCCTGGTTCTGATTGTAAGCAGCATTATACTTTTGCTGGCCCTGCAAGTTTTCTGGCTCACCAACTCATACGAAAAAGCCTATTTCGATTTGCGAAGAGAAACCAATGGTATGTTTCGGTCAACCATAATGGCATTGCGCGATTCTATGTTGGTTAAAGGTTTTGAAAAAGTACCTGCCGATTCAGCTTCGAAAG
>ERZ795044.2214-NODE-2214-length-17084-cov-8.845910_pt1 | contig 17084 bp, 14 predicted proteins | sample MGYA00375128_ERZ795044 | MGnify/ENA primary metagenome ERZ795044 (study PRJEB30173, sample SAMN05720213) | anaerobic digester metagenome | isolation source: active sludge of municipal wastewater-treating anaerobic digesters | place: USA | collected 2014-12-22 ... | reverse complement strand
TATATAAAAATAGATGGGCAAAAAGTAGCCGTCTTAGAAGGTCAGAGGGGACAAAACGTTGAGATTGCGGTTTTTAACTCTTTCGTTCCGGATTTTCATATTAAATCCCTTCAGGACAGCATAAAAAAGGCACATTTGGATATGGTCGCGATTGGTTCACAAATGTACTCATTAGTTGAGTGGATTAAGTCAGTACAAGAAGAATCACTAGATTTTGTATTTATAAACATATCTGAAGATTCTACTGACGTGGGAGCCATATTTGGAGGAGGGATAACTTCTACAAGAAGTTTAAATATCGGATACAATCATTTTATCGAGTCGATAATAAATAAAATGGGTCTTCCAAGAAAAAGCGCAGAATCCGTAGTTAAAATGTATAATGCGGACAAACTTTCAGAATCTGAGGCATCAGTAATTAGGTCTTGTCTAAAGGAAATAATAGATATATGGGTAGATGGATTAAAAATTTTGTTTGAAGATTTTACAGGTGTAAAAACGTTTTCATCAAAAATATATGTTTCAGGTTGTGGTGTAGATATTAAGGACGTAATGGCATCATTACAGGAAGCTGATTGGACAAAAACAGTACCTTTTAAAGACTCCCCTGTTTTTAATAAAGTGTCTTTTATGGAAAATGGCAAAATAATTAATTCAACAGATCAGGAGCTTACTACTGATTGGATTTATTTAGCCTCAACGTCAATAATTTATAAAGAAATAATAGGAGGATAAATGATTAAAATCCAACTTCAGCAAACAGATAACTTACTTTCCGTTATAAACAAAATAAAAGAAACGGCAGACCTAAATATAGAGCTGGAAATACCTGAGGAGTCATTGTTATTAGAAAACATCTTAAATTTGAGACTAATTCAACAACAAGCGGATAAAATTGAAAAAAGTGTGACTTTCACAACCAGTGACGAGTACGGAAATGTTTTAATCGACATTCTTTCCGGAAAAGATATAGAGCTTATTCCCGAAGAATTTGCTGATTCTGCTGAATATTTCAACAAAAAAGGTTTCTCATTACCTAAAATTAAAAACCCATTCCGAAATTTTAAACTACCCGGATTTATTAAGATAAAGAAGGGCATAATCCTAATACCATTGATAATCGCCTCAATATTTGGTGCCTTTGTTTATTATGGAAACACGGCTCCAAAAGCTAAAGTGGTAATTACAGTAGGAGCCCAGCCTTACACAAGGAGCATCACAATCAAAGTAAAATCGGATGGGCAAACAAGCAATGAGAACATGATATTAAAAGGCTCAGTACTAACTACAAGCGTTCAGGAGACATCAGAAATTGATACTACAGGGGTTAAGACTGTAGGTGAAAAGGCAGAGGGGGAGATAACCTTGTATAATAAAACTTCCTCAAAAATAGAACTTGAAAAAGGAGACACTGTTAAATACACGGGGAAATCAGAAGATCTTCCTTATACTTTAAAGGACGATGTGGAAATACCTGAAAGTACACCTCAAGACCCGCTGGATCCAGCAAGTCCTATGAACCCTGGAGAAGCTAAGGTTAAAATAGTAGCAAAAGATATTGGCAGTGGTTACAACCTGGACGAAGGTAAATCATTTGAAATTGAAGATTATGAGAAAAGCGAACTAGCTGGTAAAAATAAAGAAAAAATATCGGGGGGAAGCAGTAAGGAAGTTAAGACAGTTACACAGGCTGATATGGATAAGCTGTCAAATCAATTAAAAGAGATCTCCATAAAAAAGGCTGAAGAAAGCATCCGTGGAAAGCTGGGAACCTCACAAAAATTAATAGAGGGTTCCGTTAAAATCTCTGTAAGTTCAGAAAACTTCAGTGCTAAAGTCGATGAAGAAAAAGAAAAATTATCGCTCACACAAGGGGCAACAGGAGAGGCATTAGTTTATAACGAGAACGAGCTAAATAAGTTCATTGACGGTTATTTTAAGAACGTAATCCCCGAAGGTCATTATATGCCCGACAAAGATAAGAAAATCACAGTTAACATACTGGGACAATCGGCAAGCAGTGTGCTTAACTCAACTGAAGCCGACATCCAAGTGACACTAAGCTCCATTATAATACCTGACATAAAAGAGGATGATGTTAAGGAAAACCTAAAGGGGAAAACCAATGAAGAATCAAAGCAATATATAGACAGTTTAAAAAATATTGAGTCCTATGAATTTAACATATCCCCTGTAGTGCCTTTCTTTTCAAAAGTTCCGAGAGACACCAAAAGAATAGATGTGACATTAAATAAAATGTATAAGGGAGAGGCCTTATGAAAACCAACCAAGACTCTGCCCTACCCCGATTCCTCGGAATAGATTATGGAGAAAAAAACATTGGTTTAGCATTAGGATACAACGGGCTCACAATGCCTTTAAAAACTGTTTCTAATAAAACTGACAGAGATGCAATATTTGAAATAAATAAAGTAATTATCGAAAACAAAGTTGGAAACATTATTATTGGAATCCCCCTCACTGCCGAGAATAAAGAGACCAAAGAATCATTAATTGTAAGGAGGTTTGCTAAAAATTTAAAAACAATATCTAAAAGACCGGTAATATTTCAAAATGAATTCGGAACATCAAAAGAGGCCTTAAAGGAAGCAATATCTATGGACGTACCCAAAAAAAGAAGGGCTTCAAACGACCACCTTGCGGCTTGCTTAATATTAAAAACGTTTTTTGAAGAAAACTCTAGTAGTGAGTAAAAATCAGATCAAAAATAAGGGTTGTGGAATTAGTCCAAAATTAAATATAGAATAATTTTATGGAGGTTTTTAAAACTATAACAACAATCTATTTAATCCTTGGATTTATTTACGCAGTTTTTATAGCCACTAAAAAAATAGATGAATGGTATTGGTTTCCTGTAAACTGGATTTTAGGTCCGCTGACTGTTGTGTATATTTTTTATTTAACTGTGAGAGGAAAAAGGCTTCCGACAGACTGGTAATTATGTACAAAATATTATTCGAAGGAAAAAAAGCAGTCATATTTAATCTTGATGACGCTGTAATTACAGGACTAAATGAAATTAAAATTCAGGTTTTTCAAAAGGTTATGAACGATGTGTTTCTTGGCTATATTGACCCAACTTCTTACTGTATTCCTGGGTATTCTTTCAGAACTATCTGGGAATCTATTTTGTACGCAAATGAAATAGAAAAGGGAAAGTTTAAAATTAAAGACCTAATAGAAAAAACTACAAATGCTTACATAGAAACTATTAACAATGAAGGTATTATTATCGACACTACGGATGGTTTCTGGCAACTTTTTGGAGAATTAAAGGAAGATCATGGGTTTAAAACGGCGCTTGTTTCAAATTACCCAAAGCCCGTTGTAGATAAACTAACAGAAAAGATTGAATTAGAAGGTATTTTTGACGTGGTCGTTTGTAATGAAAATACCAAAGAGGAGCTACATAGAATTTATAAAAAAGTGCTAAAAAAATTAAAGATGAATCCTAAAAAAGTGGTATCTTTTGAAGGGTCGATTCCCGGCGTCCGCGCCGCTAACAAAGCAAAAGTAGACGTTTTTGTAATATGGGATTTGAAAACAAGAAAATCATTTTTTGGAGACAAGGTTAAAGAATTTTCATTAGATTTTACAGCCTACCCCGGAAATATAGATAAAACGTATGAGGAGTATTTAGCTGAATCTGTAAAAGGTGCTATCGAAGATAAAAAGCAAAGACAAAGTCTTTAACAACCACTCCCTATAATCCACATTGCTTGATAATTGTGGATAACTTGTGTAACTTGTACTTCTACTGCAAAATATAAACTGCAGATGCTGTCCCCCATTAAAAGAAGGGTGTTTATTATTTAAATGAATGAGGCGCTAAATAACAACCCAAAAGAGTTCTGGAAAGCTGTTCTCGGACAGATACAACTTGAGATATCCCCTATGGTTTACAAAACAATGGTTTCAAGAACTACAGGGGTGTCTTTTGAAAATGACACATTAGAAGTGTTTTGCGAAGATAACTTTGTTAAGAAAAATCTCGAAACTAAATTTTCAAGTGTGGTAGATAACTCAGTAAAAAACATCGGGGGGAAAGGCATAAAAATTAAATACTCTGTTTCAAAAGAAAAAGAAGTAAAGGAAAACAAAGACGAGTTAGGGCCACTTTTTTCCCAACAAAAAACTGCAGAAAAATTAAACGAAGAAAAAAGAATTAAATCAAACCTCAATCCAAAATTTTCATTTGATAATTTTATATTAGGAAAAAACAACAACCTTGCTTACGCAATAGCCACGGCAATATCTGAAAAACCGGGAGAACTATACAATCCCGTCTTTATTTATTCCAAAGTAGGGCTTGGAAAAACCCACTTAATTCAAGCTGTCGGAAATAAAATAATAGAAACAAAACCGGGGATGAGAGTTGTATACACCACAGGAGAAGCTTTCACCAATGAATTAATTGAAACAATTCAGAGTGGAAAAGGAAGAGGAAAATACACAGCAAACCAATTCAGAGAAAAATTTAGAAAAGCAGACGTACTTCTAATTGATGACGTGCAGTTTATTATCGGAAGGGAATCAACCCAGGAAGAGTTTTTTCATACCTTTAATGCTTTGTATATGAGCGGTAAACAAATTTTAATAACATCCGACCGTCCTCCAAAAGATTTTAACAGCCTGGAAGAGAGAATTACCTCAAGATTCAGCAGCGGGATAGTAGCAGATATTCAAAACCCTGATGTCGAAACAAGGGTAGCAATTTTAAGATCAAAAAGAGATGCTGAAAAAGAAAACATACCAAACGAGGTATTAAATTTTATTGCTGAAAGAGTGGATTCTAACATTAGAGAATTAGAGGGAGCGTATATACAAGTTATAACCTACGCAAAGGCCACAGGAGACGTTTTGACAGTAGATACAGCCGCAAGGGCGCTGGGAGCCACGGTAAAAGAAAAGGTTGTTAAAAACGTAAATGTGAATGAAATACTGAAAGCTGTATGTTTATACTATTCAGTAAAAATTCAGGATATTAAAGGTAAAAGAAGACATAAAGAATTAGTGCTACCAAGACAAGTAGCTATGTACCTTATGAAAGAAATTACTGATATCCCTTTTATGTCTATTGGCGAGCTTTTAGGAGGAAGAGATCATACAACAGTAATGCACGGTGTAAACAAAATACAGGAAGAAATCGCGGAAACTGGTAAGGTTACTCAAGATATTGTGAATGTAAAACAGATAATTTTTAACGATTAAGGATTTGTGGAAAAAGAAAGAATCTAAAACTAATGTGGATAAGTAACCACTTTTATCCACAAAGTAATCCACATTTTTTAAGCACTTTTCAACAAACAACAATCCTTTAAATAGAACATATTTAATAATATGACTCTTTATAACTTGGTTTAAAAGCAAATGTAAATATCCACATTATTAAAATGGTTATTCGTTACCGTTCAAGCATATAAAGACTTTTCAACATATCCACACCAACTACTACAACTACCTCTTATTTTATATACAAATATTATATTGATTAAACTTGGGGATAACCTCAAACGATATCAATAAATTAGGTTATAATAAATTCATTAAATATAAATATTAAATCTGCCCAATATTTTCTAATGCAATATAAAGAAAGATTATTGGGACTATCTAAAAAAATATTCTTTATTCTGATTTTTCTAATTCCTATCAATTTGGGAAAACATTTTGAAATATTTTCCTCGTATGTAGGAGGTGTTCTTGTAGATTATCTTGTTCCAACTATATTTGTTCAGGATATATTAATATTGTTAGTTGTTTTGTTTTGGTTATTTAGTGGGGGATTTAAAAAATTATTTTCAACCAAAATAGAACTTTTTGAAAAAAAAGAAATCCAGATTTCGTTTTTGTTTATTTTTTCACTTTTTATATCGACCTTGGTATCAGTGAGGTTTATTCCCTCATTTTATGCTTGGTTAAGAATGTTGGTATATTATCTTTTTTTCATTTATACGTTATTAGAAATAAATGTGGAGGATAATTATTTTAAAATTTTGGATATAACTTCTACTTCGGTTTTTTTAATATCTTTATTAGGAATAACTCAGTTTATAAATCAAGGTTCTGTATTTAATAACTACCTGATTTTAGGAGAACAACCCTACTCTGCCGGTATTTTTGGTATAGCAAAAGAATATATTTTTGGTAGGTATTTAATACCGGCTTACGGCCTTTTCAGACACCCTAATGCCTTCGGAGGTTATCTCGCTATTATATTGTCATGGTTATTTTGTTTCATTAAAAAAAGAAAATCTTATTTCGTGTCTTTTTTATTAGGTTTAATAGCAATAATCTTTACATTTAGTTATGTTTCATGGTTCACACTTATATTTGGAATTGTTTTTCATTTGATTTTTTCTAAAAATCCCCAAAAAATTAGAAAGTATAAGAAAAGCGCAGTTGTTGTTGTTTTAACAATATTTTTGTTTTCTCTATCGCTCCCTGTTTTAAGAATGTTAAATTTAAATTTTGAAGGAAATAGAAGTGTTACAAGAAGAATAGATTTTACTTCAGCTTCCTACAGGATGATAAAAGATAACTTTTTATTCGGAGTTGGTTTTAACAATTTTACTGTGTTTGTTGATAAATATAATTACGACTCCTCAGATCTTAGATTTTCACAACCTGTTCATAATATCTTTCTTCTTATATTTTCAGAATCAGGGATTTTTGGCTTCTTATTATTCATAAGCTTAATAGGTTTTTCTTTGAAGAGACTTGTAAATTCAAGTTATTTTCATGTTTTTTTAATTTCGTTACTACAGATAGTATTGCTGGGTAGTTTTGACCATTATCTTTTTACAATGCACCAAACCCTTTTATTATTTTGGATTATTTTTGGCTTAAGTTTACAATAGTATTGGATTTTTAATTCAGTGTATATATAATTATGAAGATGAAAAATAAAATTACTACTGCCATATTATTATTGCTTATTCCATTGTTTCTAACCGCTTGCACACTTTCTGATATTCCTGTTGTTGGTAAATATTTTGGCGGAGGTGCTGGTAATCCTGGGAAACCCGGAGTTCCTGTAAGTTTAAATATGTGGGGGTTGTGGGAAACACCGGATATAATGGATGTAATAATTAAGAATTATCAAACTAAAGAGAATTTAGTTACGGTAAATTATGAAGACAGGTCAATAAACAACCCTAACGGATATAAAGACAGTATTTTTACAAGAATTAAGCAAGGTGATTTACCAGACATAGTAATGGTGCATAATAGCTGGGTACCTTTTTTAAAAGATTATCTGGAACCAGCTCCCTCGGATGTTATAGCTGTTGCAGATTACTCACAAAGGTTTTATCCGGTTGCCACAGAGTCTTCTGTTGTTGACGGAAAGGTTTACGCTGTTCCAGCTCATTATGATGGTTTAGTTTTGGTTTACAATAAAGATCATTTTGACGAAATAGACCAGGTTTCTCCACCTACTGCTTGGGAAGAATTTAGGAGAGTAGCCTTAGCTTTAACCGTTAGGACAGATAAGGAGGGTCTCGTTAGGGCAGGCGCTGCAATAGGAGCAGCAAATAATATTGATTTCTTTTCGGATATTGTGGGATTAATGTTTGCACAGGCAGGTGTTTCGGTTCCTTCGGGTATAGATAGCAGAGCGGCTCAAGACGCGTTATCATTTTACACATTGTTCTTAAAATCAGACGGTGTTTGGAGCGAGTCTTTTCCGGAAGCATCTAAAGCTTTCTCTGCCGGTAAAGTATCTATGATATTTGTTCCTACTTGGAACCTTTTAGATATTGTTAGAGCAAATCCCGGGATGAACATCGGAGTTGCTCCAGTTCCTCAAGCAATTGCTGAAAAACCTGTTTCATGGGGAAGTTTTTGGATGTATGCTGTTCCAAAATCCAGCTCTAATTCAAAAGCTGCGTGGAAATTTATTAACTTTGTTTCTCAAGATGACCAGCAGTTGGCTTTATTTAATGAGGCTTCTAAATACAGACCTTACGGAGCTCCTTTTTCATCGGTAAATTTGTCGTCTCAAGCAGGTCAGAGTGCTTCTTCGCAATATATAAAACCGGTTTTAAATACAGCTCCTTTTGCAAAAAGTAATATTTTTGCAGGAAGATCAGGTAACAATACTGAAGTAGAGGCTTTAAAAACAGCAGTAAACGCAGTTTTATCCGGCGAGGTTACCTCAGAACAAGCTTTAAAAACTTGTAAAGAAACAATTACAGGTACACAGCAGTAAATATTAAATTATTGAACCTATGTTTTTTGCTGGTATATTTCCATTGTGTTAATTTTTGGTATAGAAACATCTTGTGATGAAACAGCTGCTGCTATCGTTGAGAATGGCGTAAATGAAATTTGCAGTGTAGTTTCATCTTCAAAAGAATTTCATGAAAAAACAGGCGGAATTGTACCCGAAGTAGCAGCGAGAAAGCAGGTAGAATCAATCGTTCCCGTAATAGCGGAGTGTTTTGAAAAATATAAAGAGATAAAAGGATACGAGAGTATCGAGCATTGTTATACGGATATTGATGCTGTAGCAGTAACCATTGGTCCGGGACTTTTAGGGTCATTGGTAGTTGGTGTAGAGGCAGCCAAATCACTGGCATTTTTTTTGAATAAACCATTAATCCCTGTAAATCATTTAATCGGACATCTTTATGGAAACTATTTAGCAGAGGGAGGGGTTGAAAAAAATATTGCCTTTCCTGCAGTTGCGTTGCTTGTGAGCGGAGGTCATACAGATTTAATTCTTATAAAAAATCACGGGGATTTTGAATATATCGGAGGTACATTGGATGATGCTGTAGGGGAAGCTTACGATAAGGTTGCCAGACTTTTGGGTTTGTCACAGTACTTGGGAGGTGCCCTTCTATCTAAAAAGGCTCAAGAATGCAAGGTAAATAAAATAAAAGGAAAATTACCAAGACCTATGATTGATCAGGATAATTTTGATTTTTCATTTTCAGGTTTAAAAACTGCAACCAGAAGATTAATTGAAAACGAGAAAATTCCTACCGAAGTTATTGCAAGAGAGTTTGAAGATGCTGTTGTGGAAGTTTTGACTAAAAAAACTCTAAAAGCGGTTAAAAAATTTAGTGTGAAGTCACTGCTGATGGGGGGCGGGGTGTCCGCTAACCTACATTTACGAGAAACATTGGGAAGGGAGTGTGAGAAGGTTAACGTGAGTTTCTACGCCCCGCCCCTTCGACTTTGTACCGACAATGCTGTCTACATTGCCAGCGCAGCGTACTTTATGTACATAAACGAGCAATATGATTTTGAAAAAATAAAGTTTGAAGAAATTCAACCAAACCCATCATTGGGAATTATTGATTGAAGTTTAGTTTGTACCAGGATCTATTTTAGAAGATAAAGAAGTTCCTCAGGAGATACGTCTTTAGTATTTTGTTCAGCTCTTTTTTTTAGTTCAACTCTGTTTTCTGTTTTTTGTGAGATTACCGCTCTGTATGGTATCCCTAGAAGATCACAATCAGCAAATTTTTGTCCTGCGGTAACTTCTTTTCTGTCATCGTATAAAACCTCTATTCCCATAGAGATTATTTTTTCATAAAGTTTTTCTGCTTTTTCTTTTACTTTTTCATCTTCCAAATTGAGACCTATAAGCATTACTTTGTAAGGAGCAATGTTTTCAGGCCAGATGATTCCTTTATCGTCATGTTTTAGTTCTACTATTGTTGCCATCACTCTTCCCATACCAATTCCGTAACTTCCCATTATCACAGGTTTTTTTTGACCTTCTTCGTCTGTGTAATATAAACCTAAAGCATCTGAATATTTAGTTCCTAAAGGAAAAATATTTCCTACTTCAATTGCTTTTACTTCTTCCAAATCGTTTTTATTAATATCTAACATTTTTAAAACTTCGTCATTAAAAACCTCTTTATTAACGGCAATTTTTTTCTTTTTGTCTAAGTAAATAGTATCTTCACCAGTCTTACAGACAGTTTGAAACTCGTGGCTGAATTTGCTGAAACTTCCACCACTGGCAAAAGTAACATAAGTATCATCTCCGATCCCTAGTCTCTTCCAGATTTTTATGTAAGCTTGCTTTGCTCTTTCGTAATATTTTTCGTGGTCTTCTTTTGTTTTATCAAAAGAATAAAGGTCTTTCATTAAAAACTCACGAGCTCTTAATAGCCCCCCTTTTGACCTCACTTCATTTCTAAATTTTGTTTGAAATTGGAAGGCATATAAAGGCAAGTCTTTATACGAGTTTATTTGTTGAATCATTAAGTTAGTTAATGGTTCCTCGTGTGTAATAGCTAAACATGTCTCAGTATTGTTTTTAAATTTTGTTTTAAACCAAATATCAACAACATCATCGTTGTATCTTCCTGATTTTTTCCACACCTCCGGATTTTGAAGAGCTGTTAACGACATTTCCTGCCCATCAATAGCTATCATTTCTTCCCTAACTATTTGTATTATTTTATTTAAAACCCTTAAGCCTAAAGGTAGGTATGTATAGACACCGGCTATTTCTTTATGAACAAACCCACCTCTAAGTAAGAGTTGGGCGCTGACGCTTTCTTCATCTTTCGGGGCATCTTTTTTTGTCTTTCCTATAATTTTTGAATATCTCATATGTATTGATTTTATCACATTAAAATGCTCACTTTTCTTTTGATATTGCGGATTTTTTATAACCATCCACAGAAGATATTATCAAGCTAAAAAATATATCTCTTAGATTTGGATTTTTAAAAATGTCATCAAGTCCATCAGCAACTAAATAAGCTTCAAACTCTTTCTGCTCAATTGGCATACCAGGTTCGTTTTTATACTGTAACGCGTGTACTAATTCATGTTCCAGCGACTTTACATTAGGGACATCGTTCGGATTAAAGTCTTTTTTAACGTGTATTTTATAGTCGGTATCGTCTCCAAAGCAGGCATTAGCCCCTTCCGGTAGGTGGTGTTTTTGGACGAATTTCTCGAAATCACTTACTACACCAATTTCTTTTTCTCCAGCCAAGAGAAGTAGCTTCTCGTGATATTCTTCTAGTGTTTCTTTCCCGTCCAAGACAGGCTGCCTGTCAGGCATGCCATACTTAACCCTTAATTCCGAGCGTTTTTCAGATAGAAATGTTGGTAATTGTTCTTGAGTCAAATTTTCCGGAATGAATGTTCTTATAAATTTTTCATACTCATTTAATGAATTTTCGTTTATTCCTCCTATGGCTTTGATACTTTCTGACATATTTATATTCTATAATAATAACCACACGGTGTTAATTAAATGAACGTTGTTCTATCTTTATATTTCTGATAACATCGACCTGTTCTTATGGAAAAGAAATACGACCATAAAATTCAAGAACCGAACATTCAGCAAAAATGGGAAGATTCTGGTGTATTTAAAGGTAAGATAGAGCCTGAAAAAAAGCCTTTCACAATTGTTCTTCCCCCACCCAATGCAAATGGTAAATTACATACAGGTCATGTTTTAATGCTGGCAATTGAAGATATTTTAATTCGTTGGAAAAAGATGTCAGGTTGCTCTACTCTGTGGCTTCCGGGCACTGACCACGCGGGTTTTGAAACCCAAGTAGTTTTTGAAAAATCTTTAAAAGAAAAAGGAAAATCGAGATTTGATTTTGATAGGGACTCTTTGTACAGAGAAATATGGAAATTTGTTGAGGAGAACAAAGGCGTCATTGAAAATCAAATGAAAAGAATGGGTCCGGGGTTGGATTGGTCTCGTTATACTTACACTCTTGATGAAAGTGTTGTAAAAACTGTAAATTCAACTTTTCAAAAAATGTTATCCGAAGGTTTAATTTATAGAGACAACTATATTGTGAATTTTTGTCCAAAATGCGGAACTACTTTTGCGGATCTTGAAATTAAACATAAAGATAAGGTAAGTAGTTTGTATTACATAAAATATGGACCATTGGTGGTTGCTACTACAAGGCCCGAGACTAAGTTTGGGGATGTGGCTTTAGCTGTAAATCCTGATGATGAAAGATATCAGCAATATATTGGAAAAGAAATTGAATACGAAGATCCGTTGGGTAAATTTTCAATTCCTGTTATTGGCGATAAGTATGTTGATATGACTTTTGGTACCGGTGTTTTAAAAATTACCCCAGCGCATGATAAAAATGACTATGAAATTGGTTTAAAGCACGGGCTTCCTGTAGTTAGTGTAATAGGTTTTGACGGAAAGATGTCTGAAAATACCGGTAAGTATGCTGGAATGGATGTTTCTGTGGCGCGTGAGGAAGTTGTAAAAGATCTTCAGGAAATGGGCATGCTTGAAAAAATTGATACGAATTATGCAAATTCTGTAACAGTTTGCTACAAAGGAGGTCATGAGATAGAACCCACAGTACTTCCTAATTGGTTTATTAAGGTTGAATCTTTAAAAAAGCCAGCACTGGATGCGGTTTTGAACGGTGATGTAAAGATTTACCCTAAGTGGCGTCAAATTACTTATACAAAGTGGATGGAAGAAATGCGAGATTGGCCTATATCAAGGCAAATTGTTTGGGGGATTAGAATTCCTATTTGGTATGATGTCGACGAAAACCCCAACCTCCAAGTTACGTTTATTGCTCGGGGCGGGGAAAGAATCTCAGGGCGTGTAGAGGATTTGTTGAAAGATTACTCGTTTGATGAGATTAACAATGGTCTACAAAATCTTATTGCACCGAAAGACGCTAAATTTATAACCGAGCCCGAAGTTAAATCTGATAAAGAATCTGAATCCGGAAAATTACTTCAAGAAACTGACACTTTCGATACTTGGTTTTCTTCAGGTCATTGGCCTTTAGCTACTTTAAGATATCCGGATTCTGACGATTTTAAATATTATTATCCTACTTCCGTGATGGAAACAGGCTGGGAAATTATCAGGTTTTGGGTTTCAAGAATGATTATGTTTGGAATTTATCTTACAGGCAAACCTCCGTTTAAAGATGTTTATCTTCATGGTTTAGTCAGGGCTTTAGACGGTAAAAAAATGAGTAAATCTTTAGGAAATGTTATCGACCCTCTGGATTATATTGAAGAGTACGGAGCTGATGCATTACGAATGGGGTTGATAAGTGGTACTGCCAACGGAAAAGATTTTGCATTTCCGAAAGATAAAGTAATTGCTTATAGGAATTTTGCAAATAAATTATGGAATATGGCAAGGTTTATGCTAATGATGATGGGTGATTTTGAGGAAGGCACTGTATTTGATTATAGTAAAATTGATCACAGCTCTTTAAGTTCCACGGATCTTGAGTTACTCGAGAGTTTAAAAAAATTAATCTCAAATGTTAATGCTAATCTCGAAAGATACAGATTTTCTGACGCTTCTGATCTTATATATCAGTTTATGTGGCACGAAATTGCTGATAAGTATATTGAACACGTTAAGGGATTATCAGGTGGTGAAAAAATCACATCCCTATCAGTTTTAAGATACGTATACGTTACTGGATTAAAACTTTTGCACCCGTTTATGCCGTTTGTCACTGAATCAATTTGGGAAAATATTCTAAAATTTGAAGGTGAGGAAGATTTACTATTATCTTCTAATTGGCCTCAGAATTAGAGAGTTTTTCTACAACATTTTTATATCAAACGCTTGGAATAAAATACTTGTAAATCTAGTACGGAAGTTTTGATTATACTTAAAAGTATAGTTCTTACTTTTTCTCTTCTGATTTTTCTTCTTCCTCGGTTGCTGGTTTTTCTGCAGTAGCTTCAAGACCCGCTATAGCTTCCTCTTCAGATATAGGGGCTACTTCAGGTTCTTCTTCTTGAATTACAATCTCATCAATTCTTACAATCATTTCTTCAGGATCTATGTCCGGAATGGTAACTTTATCTTTATCAAACTCAAGTTGAGAGATAGTTACCCCCTGCCCGATTTCGTTTAACGCAGAAACATCAATAACAAAATGGTGGGGAATATCTTCAGGAAGAGCCTCTACAGTAATTTCTTGCAGTAACTGGAGTGCTAAAGCAGCTCCAGATTTAATAAGTTCGTTTGTGTCTTCACCAATAATCTCAACAGGAACTTGAGCTTCCGTTTTAACTGTAAGATCGGGTTTGTATAAAGAAGCATGTGAAATTCTGGTAGTAACTGGATCGTACTGGACGTCTTTTATAAGAACTTTGTATTTATCTCTATCAGCCACTACATCTAAAAGGTCTGTCTCTCCTGCTTGTCTAAAGGTTTTTTCAAATGTGTTGTAATCCATGGATATATTTACTGAATCCATTCCCTTACCAAATACAACAGCAGGAACTTCTCCGCCTCTTCTTATGTATTTAGTTTTTTTTCCAAGAGTTTCTCTCTTTTTAGCTTGTAATTGCATATATTCTTTTAGGGCATTGGTATTCTACTTACAAAAAGCCCTCAGGTCAACATCTTGATATTTTAACAGAAAAAACTAATAAGTTAAGGTTTTACTCAAGAGTTACTTTGTATATCTTGCTCGTATCCAGTACAAACAAGTATTTCTCGTCAGAAGAAACAGAAATTCCTTTTATGTCGTACCATAGAGAATCGTCATCGTTTTTAAATTGCTTTACCAGCTCTCCATCTTCGTTAAGGATGACGACTCTATTATTGCCTCTGTCGGCAATATAAATGTTTTCAAAATCTAAGTCCGCAATTACTTTAATCGGGTTTAAAAAAGGTTTATCCAAACCTGAAACTGTAAAATCGGTCTCAACTCCTCCCGAATAATTTACTAAGGCTCCTTGATTTGTTAAAACATATACACTATACGCTATTGATATTGAAACCGCGTCCCTGAAGTTTTGATTCTGGCCCCAAACCACTTGTTTTAACTCGTTGTTTTCCACAGACCCCCTACTTAAAATATCCTCCGATATGGAATAAACATATCCCGAATAAGGGTACACAATTTTTGCCGATGGTAGTTTGTATGTTTCTTTTACTTGAGAGGTAGCAATATCATAAGTTTTATAACCTTCGTCATCAAGAAATGTAAATAAACTGCCTTCCTTTCCTAATGACCTGATGCCTTTGTATATATTAGATTCTTGGGAAAAGTTTGGTAACGCTACTTCTGATTTGAATATTTTTCCCCTATCTTTATCTACAGCTACTATTTTGTCATTAATAACTTGTATTTCTGTTGGTTCTGCTTCAGGGTCAGCAATTTTAATGTCGTAAAAAACTTCCGGCTTAATTCTGGAAATTTTGTATTCTTCGTCCTTTGATCTATCCTCAACAACAACCTCCTCCTTTAATTCAGTTTGGTGTGACTCTTCTTTTGGAATTTCCACTTTTTCTGGTCTATCCTTAAAAACAAAAGATTTTAAAATACGAAAGACTAAGAATGCCGCCACAAAAGAAATTAATCCTAATAATATCCAAGCTCTGACTTTTTTATTTTTACCACCTGTTGTCTGTTCTATTTTTCTGGTGAACAGCACCATCTTTCTTTTTGGGATTAGTTTTGAAATTAATAAAGATACTTTTTCCACCAAGGGTTTGGCTATAGAGGTAATTTTATTTACTATAGGCGACACTAATCCTAAAAGCTTATTTAAGCTTGACGTTATGTTGTTAGTAAATTCTCTTTGTTTGTTTTTTTGGACCGCTTCTCCTAAACCAGTGTCTATCTCGGCGTTTTGTGGTGTCTTTGTGTCCAGTAATAGTTTATACAGCAGACACGACTGATTTTCGCTTAAAGACCCTTCCGGAATACTTGTTTGAAGCAATTTTTCAGGAGGGTATTCCTGTGCAAAAGGTTTTGTACAAAATATAAAAATATCATCTTCATCAACAATCTTTGAAAAAGAAGAGAAATTTCCTTCCGATATCATTTCCAAAGATACCACCTCCCCGCCTTTCATAGTGTAACTCTGGATATTTCCTATTTTTACTATATAGAGTACGTTCCCCCATAGGATAGAAGATATAAAATTAAAAGATATTTCATCCGGAGATGAGATTAAAGCGTCGCTGGATAACTGAAGTATTTTTTCTTTGATTTCTGATATCGTTTTTTCCATCGTTTGAACTGGAGATATATTGTCAGAGCTATAGTAGGAGTTGAGTAAAATATCGGTAATTACTTTTATTACAAAATCAGTATCGAAGTTTGAGTTACCGGATATTTCAAAGATTGAGTTTACAGCGCCTTTTCTTAATAGTATTTCTTGATTCTCCGGTTCTATATCAATACATTTTGAAAAAGAGTTGCTGAACTGGTTTAATTTTGGATTTAATTCCTGTTTTTTTGCAGATAGTTTTTTTATCATCTGGTTCAATAAATAATTGAAAGCAGAAAAAGGATAATAGAAACTAAGGATAGAAAAATGTGGAATTTTGACATTCCATTAAAAGTTTTTTCATATCCGGTTTTTAGATTCTGATTCATAATTTTTATTCTTCTGGAAAAAGTGATCGCGTATATAAAATAAATCAGTGAAATAAAAATCATAAAACCTTTTAGTACAGTTATGCCTGTTTGTACCATTGCCGACTCACTAAAAATATTAATTAATTCCATGTGATGTTTGATCCTTTCTGGCAACTGTGTCAGAAATAAAGTCCCTTACTTTGGACGGGTCGTCTACCATTCCAAATTCAAACTCCTTTGTTTCAGCTGCTGTTTGAATTTTAATATTTCCGATATTAAATATTTGGGCAAACATCGAAGGGGTTTCAGAGGTTACGTCCTGAACATTTGTTAAAAGTGTCTCTGATATATTTGTTGCCCCCTTGTCAATATCTATAATTTTTTTAGTCGTGACAAGAAATACTTCAAAATACCAATCTAGAAACTCTCTTAATAAATATCCAAATAACGACATATACCAAAAAAAGATTAAACAGAGGATAAAAAAATTATCAAATACGGCTCTTCCATCGTATGTCACGCTTTTTATTAAGGGTATTATTATAAAAGGGGTAACGAAGTATACTATTCCTCCGATAAACCATGTGAATGTAGTAACAATGCTCCTTCTTATTAAAAGAAGTACTTCTTCGTCATGATCCTTTCCTTCGTAAGAAGTGTTTTCGGGGTTTTTAATTAGGGAATTAAGATATTGCGGTCTTTTCATTGGATTTATTATATCACGGT
>ERZ795044.2209-NODE-2209-length-17101-cov-4.534730_pt1 | contig 17101 bp, 18 predicted proteins | sample MGYA00375128_ERZ795044 | MGnify/ENA primary metagenome ERZ795044 (study PRJEB30173, sample SAMN05720213) | anaerobic digester metagenome | isolation source: active sludge of municipal wastewater-treating anaerobic digesters | place: USA | collected 2014-12-22 ... | reverse complement strand
TCTTTTCGTTTGAAAATCGCCGGCTATAAAGTCGTGGTAGTTCCCAATTCCATCTTCTATCATAAATATTCTTTTTCTCGCAACAAAGAAAAATTTTATTATATTGAACGTAATCGCTACGGAGTGATGTTGATGTTTTTTAAATGGCCGACACTTTTGCTGATGTTGCCGATGGGAATTGTTTTAGATATCGGTTTACTACTGTTTGCTTTTAAAAACGGCTGGGTGAAAGAAAAGTTAAATGCTTATAAATATTGGTTATCATGGAAAAATTGGCAATTATGGCTGAAAAAAAGAAAATATGTGCAAAGTATTCGCCAAATTAAAGACAAAGAATTGATAAAAGATCTGGTGAGCAAAGTTGAATTTGAAGATAAGAGTATTAATAATCCTGTTTTAAAATATATCGGCAATCCGTTGATGAATGTCTATTGGCAAGTAATCAAAAGAATAATTTTTTGGTAGTATGTCTTTGAAAAAGATCAGAAAAGCTATTTTGACAGGTGGAGGAAGGGCAACCAGATTACGTCCGGTTACTTCAACCATCAATAAACACTTGATTCCATTGGCCAATAAACCCATGATTTTTCATGCTATCCAAAAAGTCGTGGATGCCGGGGTGGAAGAAATTTTTATCAATCTCAACCCCGGGGATACGGAACTTGCTAAATATATCGGCGACGGAGGGCATTGGGGAATAAAAATAACTTATTTTGAACAAGAGGGTGGTCCGCAAGGTGTGGCCCATGTTGTCAAACAAGCGCAAAAGTTTATCGGTAACGACCCATTTATTTTCTTTTTATCCGATAATGTAGTGCTCGGCGATATTAAACCCATGGTGGCGGAATTTACGGAAAATAAATATGATTGTATGTTGGCTTTATCGGAAGTCCCCAATGCCAAATCTTTTGGTGTGCCGGTTTTTGATGAAAATAAAAAATTGGTGGATGTTTGGGAAAAGCCGGAAAATCCGCCAAACAATTTTGCGGTTACAGGTATTTATATTTACGGTCCGGATGTTTTTTTCAAAGCATTTGATAATATAGAAAAAAGCGCTCGCGGTGAATACGAAATCAGCAGTATCCATTCTCATTTTTTGAAAAATGATTATAAGGTCGGTTATAAAGAAATAACCGGTTGGTGGAAAGATACTGGACAAGCGCACGATCTTATTTTGGCCAACAAATTATTGCTTGATGAATTGAAAGATGAGGAGTTTGTCATTCAAGGAAAAGTGGAAGAGGGTGCAACGCTTACGGAAAAAGTGCATATCGGCGCCGGAACGATTGTCAGAAATGATGTAAAAATAAAAGGCCCGACCACTATCGGTGAAAATTGTATTTTGGAAAATTGTGTTATCGGACCTTATGCTACTATCGGTTCGGGTTGTGTGATAAAAAATGCGGAGGTTAATAATTCTATTATTTTGAAAAATTGCACCATCGATTGTCAACTCAAATTTACGGAAAGCATTGTAGGAGAAAAAGCGGAAGTGGTGAAAAAAAGAACGGACGAATGTCGTCGGATAATTATCGGTGAACAGACGGTGATTGAGGTTTAGAGATATTAGGATATTAAGATATTGGATATTAAAAAATTCTGAATTTAATTCAGAATTTTTTTGTAGCCTGCCTGCCGGCAGGCAGGTCCGTAGTCTGTAGACTGAAGTCCAATTACGTTCGGTTTTTCAGCGCGCTGATAATAGTGATTTCGTCGGCATATTGCAAATCCGAACCTAGTGGAAGTCCGCGAGCCAAACGAGTAATTTTCAGATCTGGCCTTAATTGTGAGAGTTCTTTTTTGAGATACATCATCGTAGTTTCACCCGGTAGATCAGGAGATAGTGCCAAAATAACTTCTTTGACTTTTGTGTTTTCTTTTAATCTTTTTTTCAACTCTCCAATTTTCAGATTTTTTATTTCCTCGGGTGTGTCATCGGTATTTATTTGACCGCGTAAAACATGATAAAGTCCGGAGTATTCACGAGTGTTTTCCAGAGCTGTCAAATCTTGAATATCAGATACTACACAAACTGTTTCTTGTGTCCTTTTCGGATCAGCGCAAATATGACAAGGTGAATTGTCATCAAAATTCCAACAAACTTCACAGCTTTTTGTTTTGGCCAGCAAAATATCCAAGGAATCCCTCAGCTCATTGACCTCTTTTTTCCCGGATTTTAGCAGGTGAAAAACAAAACGCTCGGCGCTACGCTGTCCGACCGAGGGTAGTTTTTTGAAAGCTTCAATAAGATTGTTTATTGAAGTGGAATACATAAGTTAAATTTAATTTCCCATGCCCGGCAGACTAAAACCACTTTCTTGCATTTTACCGGCGATAATTTTTTGAATTTTTTTGAGTACATCTTCGTGTACGTCTTTGATAGCGCTTTCCAATTTTTCTTTTTTATCCGGAGCCATCATTTCCGGGGCGATTTTGATTTCCGTGATTTGCATATTACCGTTCATGGTAATACTGACGGTGGAGCCGAAATTATTGGCGGTAGCAGTTTCACCGCTTAGAGTTTCTTGAAGTTTTTTTCCTTGATCGCGAAGATCTTTGAACTGTTTTAGTTTGGAGAACATGGACATACGATAAAATTATAAATTATAAATTTTAAATTATAAAATTAAGGCCTTGCCCCGTGGTCCGTCCGCCGTGGCGGACGGATTTTACGGGGTTAAAATTGTGGTGTTGGTGGTTCAGCGGAAACCGGTTGATTTTGGAAAGCTGATTTTGGTTTTAAAGCCGGAGCGGATCGGTGTTCATTTGTCGGACCTTTATTTTCCGATAAGTTTTTTTCCAAATTACGGAAAGAAGTACAATTGGCATTAAAGAGTAGTTTGACTGTGCCGACCGGACCGTTTCTGTGTTTAGCGACAATTATTTCAGCCGTATACCTCTCATCTGGTGGAATTTCTTCAGGGGCATAATTTCTATCAGCCGATTTGCGATAGATAAACATTACCACATCGGCGTCTTGTTCGATAGAGCCGGATTCGCGCAAATGAGAAAGTTTCGGGATAGCCGGTTTGCTTTGCTCAACCACACGAGAAAGCTGAGAAAGGGCGATAACTGGTACATTGAGCTCACGAGCAATACCTTTCAGTCCGCGAGTGATTTCAGAAACTTCTTGCACGCGACTTTCAAAACTACCGCGAGATTCCATCAATTGCAAATAATCGATAACAATCATTCCTAAACCGTGTTCGGCCTGTAATCGTCTGGCTTTGGTGCGTAATTGTAAAATATTGTTGTTGGGGGAGTCATCAATAAAGATTGGAGCTTCCGAAAGTGTGCCAATAGCGTGTCCGATACGCGGAAAATCATCATCTTCCGGTCTGTCAGACAGCTTGCCATTGCGCAATCGCCACAAGTCAATATTGGCTTCCGCGCAAATCATACGATCAACCAGTTGTTCTTTGCTCATTTCCAGAGAAAACATCCCGACCGGGACTTTGAGTTTACCTCCGACATGACGGACAATATCCATGGCAAAAGAAGTTTTACCCACAGACGGACGAGCGGCGATAATTATCAGATCAGATTTTTGCAAACCGGCTAACAAATTATCCATTTCCTTGAAACCTGTTGATAGCCCGCGCAGTTGCCCTTTGTTTTTATGTAATTCATCAATACGATCAAAAGCGGTGTCCAAAACACCGCGGATAGGGGTGAAATTTTGTTTGAAATAATTTCCGGAAACTCCGAACAAACTGCGTTGCGCCTCGTCTAATATTTGTTCCAAATCATCTCTTTCTTCATAACCCAATCTCGCGATATCCGATGATGATTGGATAAGACGGCGACGGACAGCTTTACGATGAACTATCTGGCCGTAATGTAGCACATTGGCCGCGGTAGGCACGACATTGCAAAGAGTGGCCAGATATGGCTTGCCCCCGACTTCTTCCAATTGATTTTTTTCATTCAAGCGATTATCAATCGTCAAAAGATCGATAGATTCGTTTTTGGCATAAAGCTCTTGCATGGCTTCGTAAATCTTGCCATGAGAGCTTTTATAAAAATCGCTTGCTTCCACAATATCGGCAATTTTAATCATGGCATCTTTGTCTATAAGCAAAGAGCCAAGCAGTGACATTTCCGCTTCTACGCTGTGCGGCGGAATTTTATCTATGGAGTCAAAATTGCCTGGGACAGTCATACTATTTTTTAGTTATTTTATCTTATCTAAAAAGTAAATAATTCGCAACCCCAAAAAGCGGATAAACTGTTGATGAAATGTGGTTTAAAAAAACCGCCCCCAAAAGGAGCGGTTCAAGAACGAGCGTTTATCTTGGTGATCAGCGACCGATAGGCAAACGGCGCGCTTAACAGGATAAAAAAAGAGCCAAGTAAAGAGAAATTACTTTCCGGGTTTGGGTAAGCCAGGACAAAAGCGCCCAAACCGCACATTTCCAGCAAAAACTTGATTTTACCCGACATTCCAGCTTTGATAAGCCGTTTTTCGCTTTTATTGTTGGTAAAATCCAGATAATCTTGCCAGCGCACCACCGTCAGCCAGATTTCTACCGGCACGATAAGGGTTAAGCTACTGAAAGCGATTACTGGATAAAATATTCCCGTGTTTGTAAAATCCATCAGGAAAATCAAAGGAACAATCAAACAAACAAAGAAAACCTTATCCATGAGCGCGTCAATGGCTGCGCCGAATTCGGTCAGCATTTTTCTGCTTCTGGCCAAAAGTCCGTCCACTGAATCAAGATAAGCGGCAAAAACAAACAGGACAAAGGCTGAAATCTGGAAATCAAGCAACAGCAGGATAAGTACGGGTAGAAACAAAAAAGCGCGAAAAACAGAAATGCCATTGGGTGTGATCCAGGATGGAAAAATTTTTCCAATCAGGCTTTCCAAAGCGTTGTTGTAGCTTTTGTAAAAACCTTTAAAAGCTTTTTCAAAGAACCGCATGACATCCTCCTTTTTGGTGTTTGTTAAAATAATATCTTATCTTTGCTTTTTTTGTCAACCTTGCTATAATTTAAACTATATGAAATCCTTTGTAAAAAAATCATTGATTTTGACTTTTTTTACCCTATTTTCGGGGCTTATTTTAACATATCAGCCAGGTTGGTTTTTCGGGTTGATCTTTTTATTCTTTTTTGTTTTTTATTATGCTAAAGACGGATATCTATTACTTGAACGCGTGTTTGATTTTCCACAAAATTCTTTTCTGAGTCGTTTTTTTGGCGTGCTCACAGTTTTTTGGTTATTGGTCACAGTCGGCGGTTTTCTGATTTTAGTCAAAATACCGATTTTTTATCTAAGTCTTTTGGTTTTACCGGTGACAGACATAGTTTTAGAAATTTTAGTGAGCTTATCTCAATGGCGAAAAAAAAGAGAATATGAAACCGAGGTTTTCGCGCAAAAACAAGAAACAGTCTTGCCCAGCTCCACTTCTTTTTTGGTCGCGGTTTTACTTTTGATGGTTGGGGCTTTTTATGTTTTGGCGCGTCATCAAACCGGAAAGGAAATTTTAACCCCTTGGTCGGTTTTACCGGATTTTTATCCTTATTTGTATTTATTGATTTATTTAGTTTTGGGATTGCTTATTTTTACCAACAATCACGCCAAGACTCTATTAATTATATTTTTTGTTTTTTCTCTATTGTGTCATTTTAACTTAAGCTTAACTCATAAGTTGGTTTATGGCGCGGATTATTGGCGACACTTGGGCACCCAAAATCAGATTTTGCAAGGAGGGGGAGTCGTGGTGCAAAATTTTGCGGAAAATCCGAGTTTGATTGAAAAAATAAATTTCGGACTTTATTCTTATCTCGGGTTTTGGGGATTAAACGTTATTTTGAATTTATTTACCGGGTTTGATTTTTTGACTTTGGGGAAATTTGTCGGCCCAATACTTTGGTCTTTGTTTGTGCCGGTTTTGTTTTACGCGCTGGGGCGGGTTTTGAGTTTATCCAAACGTTTATCGTTATTTTTGGTTTGGTTGTCTTTTATCCCGAGCGCCCTGCTTACCAGCGGTTCGTTTTCACTGCCCGCTACTTTGCATTTTATTTTTTGGCTTTTTTCGCTGATACTTTTGTTAAAAGCAAATTTAAAAGAAAACAAAAGTCAGCTTTGGGGGCTGCTTTTTGTCGGTCTGCTACTCCTAAGCGGTTATCTGCTTTACGCCGTGCTTTTCTTTTTAGCACTTGGCTTGAAACTCATAAATACTTATTTAATAAAAAATAATCTAATAAACAATATTGTTTGGTTGTGTGTATCTGTTTTGACTGGTTTATTTTTGCCAGCCATAGAAATTGTTTCAGGATATTCTGACCTATCTTTCAAAAGCGATTTATTTTCCGCTATCAAACAGTTTGTCGGCAATCTGACTGGATATTATTTTGTTTTTGGTCCGCGACCGCACACTATTGCAACCGGAAATATTCTTTTCAACCAAACTCCTGATTATGCTTTTGTCAGTAATGGTTTGACTACCTGGTCGGGTTGGATGTTGGTGTTTGGATTATTGTTTATTGGCTTTGCAGTTTATGGGTCTTTTCAATTCTTTCAAAAAGAATCAGTTAAGCGTTGGTTGGCGGTTTTTTTCTACAGCCTGTTTATTGGTTATTTTATTAGTCGCTATCTACTCAATGGTGAAAATATTTTGGCTCGTCGACTGGATATTGTCCTCTCTACAGGCTTGATAATATTTTTTGCTTACGGAATTTTTTATTTACAACAATATTTTTCTCACCGAAGCGTCACTGTGTTTACGGTTATCATTTTGGCGATTTTTGGTTCCGCAATTTATACACTCGGACCGGCCAGTAAAGTGGTTTCATTTCAAGAATATCTAGATTACACGGATATTGCCACACAACTAAGAGATGAAAATAAATATTGCGTTATCGCTGATCCCTACAACCTTACAGCCTTAGAAGGCGTGTCAGCCAAGCAAATAGTTGGTGGAGGATTTCCGATAAAAGGCGATTTTTCTCAACCGGAATTGCAGTATATTTTGAAAAGCTTGCAAGAAGGAAAAGATAAAATGCAAATTATTGTGCAAGCGAAGCAAATCACCGGCGCGAAGAACTGTTTTGTCTTGGAGAAAAACGAAAATGGTGTTAAAATGATTAAATATTAAAATAATAATTTATGTCAGATTGTATTTTCTGCAAAATATCAGGGGGTGTTATTCCATGCCATAAAATATACGAAGACGATTATGCTTTGGCGTTTTTGGATATTTTTCCTCATGCCAAAGGTCACACGGTTGTGATTCCAAAAAAACATTTGGAAAATCTTGAAGAATTTACACCTGAAGAATGGGGTTTTTTGATGGCTGCGGTTTACAAAGTCGCTAAAAGAGAGGAGGAAGTTCTCAAGCCCGATGGTATGAATATCGCGATGAATGACAGGCCCATGGCCGGACAAGTAGTACCACACACTCATTGGCATATCTTGCCGAGATACGAGGGCGACGGGGGAGGATCGGTGCATTCTATAATTAAAAATCCCGGGGATATAAAACCGGAGGAATTGATAAAATTATTTTAATTTATGCGTAAAGCAAAAAAGACAGATGAAGAAATTATTCACCAAAATCCATGGTGGACATATAAGCATGATAAATTTGAAAGGATAGATGGTACTTATGGCGATTATTTTTACGCGGAAACTAAAAACAGCGCTATGGTGGTGCCTGTGCTTGACGATGGTCGGGTTATCCTCATCCGTCAATATCGTTATTTACAAGATAAAGAAAGTTTGGAATTTCCTTGTGGACAGTTGCGTGAAGATGAAGCTCCGTCTGAAGGCGCCAAACGCGAACTGTTGGAAGAAACGGGTTATAAAGTCCAAGATTTGATAAAAATAGGCAATTTCGATGGGTTTAAGGGTTTTGTCAAAGATGAAACCCATCTTTATCTTGGAACCGATCTTAAACAAATTGACGAACCCCATCCGGAAGAAAGTGAAGATATAGAAGTGATTTATCGTCGAGTGGATGAATTGGAGCAAATGGTGATTGACGGTAAAATCTGGGACGGTCAAACTCTGGCGGCTTGGGCGTTGGTTCGTGATCATTTACATAAAATAACTTCAGGCTAAACCGGCTCTTTCTGTAAAATCTCTTTTTGTGGTATAATAGAGTCAGTTAAAATTTAAAATGTGAATGATAATTTTTGGGACAATTTAGAAGAGGTAGAAAAAGAACCGGAGTTTTATGCACCTCCGGATGTTAACTATTTCGCCATGACCAACTTCCGCAATCAAATGCGTAAGTTTGGCATCAAGACCGATGATCGTCGTCGTCATATGTATGTCATCGGTAAAACCGGTATGGGCAAGACCACAGTGCTTGAAAATATGGTTTTAAACGATATATATGCCGGACACGGAGTGGGTTTGGTTGATCCACACGGAGATTTTGCCGAAAAAATCATCAACTATATTCCGCCTCGCCGTATCAATGATGTGGTTTATTTTAATCCGGCAGATATTGATTTTCCTGTCGGTTTTAATATTTTTGAAACTGTTCGTCCGGAGCACAAACATTTGGTGGCTAGCGGTTTGATGGGTGTTTTCAAAAAGATTTGGGTAGACATGTGGAGTTCTCGCATGGAATATATCCTCAATAATACTATTTTGGCACTTCTTGAATATCCGGGGACGACTTTGCTTGGTATCAATCGCATGTTGGCCGATGACGAATATCGCAATCGTATCGTGGCTAATCTCAAAGATCCGGTAGTTAAGGCTTTTTGGCAAAGTGAATTTGCCGGTTATAACGACAGATACAAACAAGAAGCCGTAGCGCCTATCCAAAACAAGATTGGTCAATTTTTATCCGCTTCAGTTATTCGTAACATTGTAGCGCAAGTAAAAAGTAAGATAAATATTCGCGAAATCATGGATCAGAAAAAGATTTTTATTATGAATTTGTCCAAAGGTAGAATTGGAGAAGATAATTCTAGACTACTTGGTGGTATGCTTATCACCAAAATCCAACTTTCTGCCATGGAACGTGTAGACATGGCGGAAAAAGATCGTAAAGATTTCTTTTTATATGTTGATGAATTTCAAAATTTTGCTACTGAAAGTTTTTCCAATATATTGTCTGAGGCGCGTAAATATCGATTAGATTTGACCATGGCGCATCAATACATGGATCAGCTGGATGAACATGTGCGCGCCGCAGTAATAGGTAACGTCGGTAGTATTGTCACTTACCGTGTCGGTTCTACAGACGCGGAAATACTAGGTAAAGAGTTTGCACCGATTTTCACGGAAGAAGATTTGATCAATCTGCCCAAATATAATGTTTATCTCAAATTAATGATAGACGGCGTGGCTTCACGTCCTTTTAGCGCTATTACCTTACCGCCTATTGGTAGACCAACCGGTAGCTTGGAAAAAGTGGTGCGTGTTTCTCGGGAACGCTACGCTACACCGCGCGATCAGATAGAAGACAAGATTATGCGTTGGAGCGGAATGGAAGAATCCGGTGATGAAAACAGGGAATTAGATGATGATGAAGTAGAATTTAACAAAGCCGCACCTTTGGTAAAAGTTCCAGATATTGGTGGAAAAAAAGAATTTAAGAAAAATGATTTTCGCGGTGATAAAAAAGGTAAGCCAAGTTTTAATAAAAAAGATAAAAAAAGTTTTGATTTTGCTTCTTTGCGACCTGATCCGGTTTTTGTCCCGCCACCGACAGTCAAAATTCCGCATAAAGAAATCGTGCCGTCAAAACTAGTAATAAAAACCGAGCCAAAAATCATAGAACAAAAAACGACCACGCTTTCATTGTCTTCCTTACAAAACAGAGCTGAGATAAAACCACCGGAAAAGTTAGTTCAAAAAATTCCGCCTCAACCCATAGAAAAAGAAATTATTGAAGAACCTTCACAAAGTATCAATTTTAGCGACTTAAAAAGATCCCCTAAACCGCCTGCCAAACCTATTCATAAACCGCAAGAAAACAAAATAAATCCTCCAAAAAATAACAAACCTGCTAACACTGGAGGGCCAAAGCCATTAAAGCCAAATGATATAGTGACTTTTGATTAATTCAAAGAAGAGGGACCACGCCCCAGCTAAGCGGGGCCACGCTGAGTGTGGCAATTCCCGCGCTTAGCTAAAACGGGTCACGCTGAGCGTGACTTTACCGACGCTTAGCGTCGGGATTGACAAAAGGGCTAAAATGTGCTATAATACTGTCAAATAAACTTGGGCTACGTTAAAGTCTAAAAAAGCTTCGTTCCCAAAGTAGGTCGTTTAATTAAAATTTATCTCAAAACATTTTGGGACTAAGCAAAAATATGGCTTTTCAACAAGACAGGCAAATGTATGATGTTGATTTAACCTGCGGTAAATGCGGGGCTCACATCAGCCAATTGCCATTTCAACCGACCGATCCTGACAGAAAAGTTTATTGCGCAGACTGCAATCGCGAATTTCGCAACAGTCGTCGTGATAACAACAGCCGTTATGGATCTCGCGGACCAGCCCAACAACGTCAAATGTATGATGTTGATGTAGACTGCGCCGGTTGTGGTACGAAAATTACCAAATTGCCGTTCATGCCAAGAGATGGCGGCAGACCGATTTATTGCATTGATTGTTTGAAAAAACAAAGAGCATAAAAACAAAAAATCACTCCTTCGGGAGTGATTTTTTTGTATCCCCCCCTCTGCCTGAGAGGGAGGTTAGGAGGGAGTGGGAGAGACTCCTCCCTAACCCTCCTCTTGAAGAAGAGGAGGGAATTTTGTAATTTAGAGACCATTGAAAAAAACTGATTATTTTGTTATAATTTAATGGTATGAAAGTCAAAAATAAACCTAAAATTCTGGTCTGCATGTCCGGTGGCGTAGATTCTTCTGTCGCCGCCGCTCTTTTGCTACAAGCAGGATACGATGTTACCGGAGCGTTCATGGTGAATTATGACGATAAAGAAGCTTTGACAAGTTGTTGGCGGGGGGATTATCAAGATGCTCTGCGAGTTGCTGCCAAACTCCATATTCCGCTTTTGCGTTTGAATTTTGTGCGTGAGTACAAAAAGGCAGTTTTGGATTATATGTACAGCGAATATAAAAAAGGCCGGACACCAAATCCGGATGTTTTGTGTAATAAATTTGTAAAATTTGGGTTTTGGTTGAAAAAAGCGAAAGAACTTGGTTTTGGCTATATGGCGACGGGTCATTATGCCAAAATAAGTAGAAAGTTGAAAGTAGAAAGTAGAAAGTTAAAGGATTTCGAAATTAAATTATTACAAGCGAAAGATGATAACAAGGATCAAACGTATTTCCTTCATCAATTGAACCAATCTCAGTTAAAGCATATTATGTTTCCCATAGGTGAATATACTAAAGATGAAGTTCGTAAATTGGCGGATAAATTCGGTTTACCAACTGCCAAAAAAGAAGAAAGTATGGGTATTTGTTTTATCGGAGAAGTGCCGATGAAAGAATTTTTACAAAAAAAGATTAAATCAAAAAAAGGAAAAATAGTTTTAAATGGAACAAAGGAAATAATTGGAGAACATACTGGTGTGCCATTTTATACCATTGGGCAGAGGATCGGAAAAGAAGTTGAAAGTAGAAAGTTGAAAGTTGAAAGTGATAGCCAATCGTTGTTTGTTATTAAAAAAGATGTTAAAAAGAATATTTTGTTTGTTGGATATGAAAATGACTCTGAACTTTTAAAGCAAGAAATAGAGGTGGAAGACGTCAATTGGATAAGTGGACAAAAGCCTAAATTACCGATAAAATGTGAAGTAAGATTGCGACATCGACAACCATTACAGCAGTGTCATTGCGAGGCCAAAGGGAACGCTGAGCGTTCCTTGCGCCGTGGCAATCTCATTGTAAAGTTTAGTAACCCACAAAAAGCAGTTACTCCAGGGCAGTTTGCGGTATTTTATACCAAGGGCATGTGTTTAGGTGGAGGAACTATAAAGTAATTAATGACCAAACCCCAATGACCAATGACCAATCAAATCCCAAGCCCTAAACCCCAATTACATTTGGACATTTAGGCATTGGTCATTGATTGGAAATTGGGATTTGGACATTGGGATTTAAATTTTTTTATTAAAAAAATTTGTATGGTTACATTTATCGGTATTATCGGTGCGGGGTTGGTTCTGTTGGCTTTTATCATGAACCAAACCAAAAAATGGAAAAATACGGATTTGATTTATGATTTCGTCAATTTCCTGGGCGCACTACTTTTGGTAATTTACGGTTTGTTGCTGAAGGGCTATCCTTTTGTTGTTTTGAATACTGTTTGGGCCCTTGTTTCACTACGAGATGTTTTAATAGATTTAAAAAAGAAATAGTTTTTATGAAAAAAATTATAATTTTTACAGTTTTATCACTTTCGTTATTTTTGGGAGCGAGTACTGTGTATGCCAATATGCCAATGTGTGGTTATAACGGTGATCTGTGTGGTAGCGGAAATCCCATTATTGATTTTTTTCATGAAAGATCAGTATTTGATTTTTCAGTTTTAGGTCATGATGTTTTAATTTTATTAATTAATGCTTGTTTAGAAATATGTTTGTGGTATTTGTTGTTTGCAAAAAAACTTTTACAACCGATTAAAAGTAAATTATTGATGGCTGTATTTATAGTAAATATTGTATCTTGGTATATTACATTTGCACAATCTTTTGGTATTAATATGTATAATATCCTAAGTTATTTCTTATTTCGTAGTAATGTATTTCCTGAAATGTTCGTTATATTATTTGAAAGCATAATATTAACACTGATTTTTAGAAAAAATATAAGAATAAAAACAATTTGGATTATGACTATCTTTGCTAATTTAGTTTCCTGGTTAGTTGGTTTAATGGTGGGTATATATTTTATTTAAATTTATGTTAACTTCCACAGAACTTCGTCAAAAATATCTTGATTTTTTCAAAAGCAAAAACCACGCGATTATTGGTTCGGCTTCTTTGATTCCGGAAAATGATCCAACTGTTTTGTTTACCACAGCCGGGATGCATCCGCTCGTGCCGTATTTGTTGGGACAAAAACATCCGAGTGGTACTCGTTTGGCCGATGTGCAGAAATGTGTTCGCACCGGTGATATTGACGAAGTCGGGGATACCAGTCATTTTACTTTTTTTGAAATGCTTGGCAATTGGTCGCTCGGGGATTATTTCAAAGAAGATTCCATAAAATGGAGTTTTGAATTTTTGACTGACAAAAAATGGCTTGGTTTGGATATTGCCAAATTGGCGGTCACAGTTTTTGAAGGAGATACTGATGCTCCGCGTGATGAATTTTCCGCCGATGTTTGGAAAAAAGCCGGAATGCCGGAAAATAGAATCGCTTATTTGCCGAAAAAAAATAATTGGTGGGGGCCGGCCGGTCAAACAGGTCCTTGCGGTCCGGATACGGAAATATTTTATTGGCGCGGTACTAGCGAATTTCCGCCTGTTGATAGTAATCCGAAAAACGATGAAGAAAATTGGTTGGAAATTTGGAATAACGTTTTCATGGAATATTTTAAAAATGAAAAGGGTGAGTTTGAACCGCTCAAACAAAAAAATGTAGATACGGGCATGGGAATGGAGCGTACGATAGCCGTGATTAACGGTTTAACTGATACTTACCAGATAGACACAATGTGGCCACTCATTCAAAAAATTGAAGAAATTTCCGGTCGTGAATATGTGGAAAATAAAGATGTTACCAAAGCTATGCGCGTGATTGCCGATCATTTGCGTACATCCACGATGATAATGGGAGATGATCGAGGTATTGGCCCGAGCAATGTAGATCAGGGTTATATCGTTCGTCGTCTCATTCGTCGCGCGGTGCGTTACGGAAAAATTATCGGTTTGAAAGAAAATTTTTGTTCAATAATTTCAGAAAAAGTTATTGAAATTTTTGGCGATATTTATCCGGAAGTAAAAAAGAATAAAGAATTTATTTTGACGGAAATGGCTCGCGAAGAAAGTAAATTTCGAAATACTATTGAACAGGGGATAAAAGAATTTGAAAAGTTGGTTGACGGTTTTCGCCTTGCTTTTGAAAAGACCGGCAAGTTGATCAATACGATTTCCGGCAAGCAGGCCTTCAAACTTTATGATACTTACGGTTTTCCGCTCGAGATGACCATGGAATTGGCGGTGGAACACGGATTGAGTGTGGATGTAGATGATTTTAATGTGGCTTTCAAACGTCACCAAGAATTATCTCGCGCCGGTGCTGAACAAAAATTCAAAGGGGGGTTGGCCGATACCTCGGAAATTTCTACCAAATATCACACTGCCACGCACCTGATGCACAGCGCTTTACGCAAAGTGCTGGGTAGTCATGTAGAACAACGCGGTAGTAATATCACGGCGGATCGCATGCGTTTTGATTTTTCTCATCCGGAAAAAATGACCGACGAACAAAAACAACAAGTGGAAGATATGGTAAATGAGGCTATAGCCAAAAATTATTCCGTAACTTTCGAAGAAATGACAGTAGATCAGGCCAAAAAACAAAATGCTATCGGATTGTTTGAAGATAAGTACGGTGAATCAGTCAAGGTTTACACTGTAGGAAATGATCAAGAAATTTATAGTAGAGAAATTTGCGGAGGTCCACACGTGGAAAACATCGGAGTTTTGGGAAAATTCAAAATTACCAAAGAGGAAGCAGTTAGTTCCGGTGTGCGCCGTATCAAAGCTATTTTGGAATGATTATGTTTTCTAAAATTGTCGGATATTTCAAAGAACATTTACTTGAATTTAAAAAGTATTTTGTTATAGGACTCTCTGGAACAATTCTGGATATAGTTTCACTTTGGATATTGAAACAGTTTTTTAATCTAGTTCCAGTGTTGGCGGTTGTGGTGAACCAGGTTTTTGTTTTGCTATATTTGTTTTGGTTAAATAAAAAAATCAGTTTTCGTGTGCAGGGGATAGCTCGACAACAATTATTAAGATTTATTTTGGTATTTGGGGGTAATTATATCCTCGCTGTAGGCTGGATGTGGGTGTTCAATCAATATTTGGGATACCATTATTTGATGGTTAGAATAATTAATATTGCGATGTCGGTTTCTTGGAATTTTTGGTTATATAAAGAATGGGTGTACAAAACAGCTGATAAGCAAGTAAGCTTGTAAGCAGTAAAGCAGTAAATAATTTTTGGCTAAAATAAGCAAAATTATCCATTAAAAAGACGGTTTTTGGCTAAGACTTGACTAAATTTAAAAAATAGTTTATTATATTTACATAAATAATCATTTCCAAATGGCAAATAATGATGCTATTGAGATAAAAGGGACAATAGAAGAGCTTTTACCAGCCGGCACCTTCAGGGTAAAACTTGAAAGCGGTCAGATGGTCTTGGCTCATTTGTCCGGTAAAATGCGCTTGAACAAAATTCGTTTGGGTCTTGGCGATCAAGTAAAAGTCGCGATGACACCGTATGATTTGACCAAGGGCAGGATTACTTATCGGTTTTAAAATAATTTTAATTAAAAAATAAATATCAACCACTGCGGTGTAGCTTGACAAATAAGTCGGGCGTCGATATCGCGGCAGTGGTTGATGTTTTTGTGTAATTTAAAATAGTTTTATGAAAGTAAGACCATCGGCAAAGAAAATTTGCCAAAAATGTAAAGTCGTCAGACGCAAAGGAAGGGTTTGTGTGATTTGTTCTAACCCCAAACACAAACAACGTCAGGGTTAATTTATTTATTTTTTAAATAAGTTTAAATTATGCGTATAGCAGGTACCAACATACCCAAAGAAAAGAAAATTCGTTTTTCTTTGCGCTATGTTTACGGCATTGGACCGACTTTGGCGGACAATATCTTAAAAAAAGCCAAAGTTGAAGGTGATCTTCGCACCAAGGATTTAACTCCTGAACAAGAAGATAAAATTCGCGCGGTCGTGGAAAAAGAACACGTTACCGAAGGGGATTTACGTCGCGAAATCGGCGCCAACATCAAACGTCTTAAAGATGTTAAATGTTATCGCGGAGTTCGTCATATGAAACATTTACCTTGTCGCGGACAAAGAACCAAGACAAATTCCCGCACAGTGCGAGGTAATACCAGAAAAACTATGGGTAGCGGTCGTAAACCCTCAGGTATCAAAACTTAATTTTTAATTTGGTAAGATTTTGTAATATATGGCAACAGAACAAGTAAAAAAAGCAAAAGCCAAAAAGAAAAAAGTGGTAAAACAAGTTCCACGCGCCATGGCGCATATTTTGGCTTCTTATAACAATACCATTATCACGGTAACTGATCCCAATGGTAATGCTTTGGGTTGGGCTTCCGCTGGTATGGCCGGTTTTAAAGGTCCGAAAAAAGCGACTCCTTATGCCGCTTCCGTAGTGGTCAAAAACTTAGCGGAAAAAATCGCCGATTATGGCGTGAAAGAAGTCAGTGTTTTTGTGAAAGGTATCGGTCAGGGCAGAGAAGGCGCTATTCGTGCTTTTCATACCAACGGCATCAATGTGATTGCTATCAATGATGTCACTCCGATTCCGCACAATGGCTGCCGTCCGCCGAAACCGCGTCGTGTTTAATCTTTCTGAAATCTTTAAAATATAGATATGTCTAAAAAAATTAATACAAATTGCGCTCAATGCCGACGTGCTGGAGTAAAATTGATGCTTAAAGGTGAAAAATGTTTGGGTCCAAAATGTCCTTTTGCCAAACGTAGTTATGCTCCGGGACAACATGGTCCTACTTCTCGCAAAGGAAAACTTTCCGGTTATGGCGCTCAATTACGCGAAAAACAAAAAGCTAAAAGAACTTATGGTCTTATTGAAAGACAGTTTGCAAACTATGTGAATAAAGCTTCTAAAAAAGTCGGTGATACATCCAAAATTTTATTGGCAATGCTCGAATTGCGTTTGGATAACGTAGTTTATCGCATGGGTTTGGGAAAATCTCGTTTATCAGCTCGTCAAATAGTTTCTCACGGTTTGATAACCGTAAACGGACGAAAAATAGACGTTCCTTCTTATAGTGCTAAAATCGGCGATATTGTCGCTTTGAGCGCTAAAGGCAAAACTAAAAAAGGTTTTGAAAATATGGCTGAAAAATTATCCAAAGTGGAAACTCCGGCTTGGTTGGGTCTAAATGTCAAAGACGTTTCCGCCAAAGTTTTGAA
>ERZ795044.2206-NODE-2206-length-17122-cov-8.090643_pt1 | contig 17122 bp, 11 predicted proteins | sample MGYA00375128_ERZ795044 | MGnify/ENA primary metagenome ERZ795044 (study PRJEB30173, sample SAMN05720213) | anaerobic digester metagenome | isolation source: active sludge of municipal wastewater-treating anaerobic digesters | place: USA | collected 2014-12-22 ... | reverse complement strand
TCACATACAGTTTCACAATCTTACTTCTGCTGTTGCTGGTGATATTATCATTTAACGCGCGTTTTGCTGCGGATGATTATTATTTTTTGTTTCTGGAAAAATCGGCTGGGGCAATTGGTGGAATGATATTTCAGTATACTGATTTCAGTGGACGCTGGCTGAGTCATTTTGTAAGTCTGATGTTATTAAAACTCTCAGGTTTCAAATACTTTCTTGCGGGATTTTTCATTTTAACATTTGCTACATTGTATTTAATCCTCTCCTCTCTTTTTTACAAAATTTACAATTGGTATGATGTTGACGAAAATGATTTTAACAGCGACTTCCCACCATTACTCATTATCGCTTCGCTTGTCTTATGTGCATTTTCCGTCGGCGAAAACTGGTTTTGGTTTATAAGTGTCACGACATATGTGTGGAGTATTATCTTCGGATTGATCCTCGTCAACCTATATCTGAACAATAAAAAAAGATTTTACACACCTGCATTGCTTATCTTCTCTTCTCTGTATATCGGAAGTGCTTCCGAATCATTTGCTGTCCTGATGATTTTGTTTTCTCTTCTGTTTGTAACTTTCAAGATCCGTTCAGAGGGAATTGAAGTGTTCAAAGCCAGCTCAAAAAACAGAAGTTTGTTATTGATGATGATTCTGATCTTTGCCTCTTTTTTAATTTCTACCCTTTCACCGGGAACTTTTCATAGAAATGCACTATTACCATCCTTGTCACTTTTTCAAAAATGTGAAATTCTGTTTCGTTCTTTTGGAAAGATCTTAATTCAGTATATCCCTTCGAAAATACATTTATTTGTTATTTTTGGATTACCATGGATTGCCTTTGGATTCTACATTCAGGAAATGTTACAGAACAAGACATATGCCATCATTAGAAATATTTTCGTCATTCTTCTATTAACATTTGCTGCAATTTTTATCTGCCTGTTCCCAACAGTTTTCATACTTGGTGAGACTGGTCCGGCAAGAGCTTTGTTGATCATAACTTTAGTTCTAACGATCTCTTTTGCCATTTTATTCACTCTGACAGGTATGTTGTTCAAAAAGGAATCTCACATATTAAAAATTTCTTCTATCGCTTTCTTCTTTTCAATAATCTATCTTTTTTATGAAAACATTAAGCAATACCGCGTTACAAAAGTGTTTGCAGAAACATACGATGAAAGGATTGCAAGAATCGTTGAACTGAATAATGAAAATTTCACCGGTATAGCTGAATTTTCTCCACTACCCGCTCCGGGCATGAACTATCATGCTGAATTTTCAACTGATACATTGTATTATGTAAATCAACATTGGAAAAAAGGTCTGCAATTAAAATATAATGTCGTACTTGCGCACTGATCAAATGAAAATTCAATATTAAAATCATGATCCGAATCTTAAAAGCGATCTGGGGTATTTATGGCCTGATCATATTTGTTATCACTCTGTTCATTGCTATAATTTGCTACTTCGCTATCTTCACTTTTGCAAACAAGTCAAAAGCAGCAGGAATCGCACATAAATATGTATCAAGAAACTGGGCAAGAACGCTTTTTATCTTTTTTGGTATCCGCCTGAAAATAAAAAACAAACATCTTCTGAAAAAGGAAGAAACTTATGTTTTTATTGCAAATCATTTATCGCAACTGGATATTCCGGCTGATGCTATTGCAACTGACCATGTGTTTAAATATCTTGCAAAAGAAGAATTGACGAAAATTCCGTTAATGGGATATATTATTCGAAATCTATATATTTCAGTTAACAGAAAAGATAAATATGCCCGCGCAAAAAGTATGGAGAATATGCAGAAAAATATCCGCGAAGGAATTTCAGTTTTTATTTTCCCTGAAGGAACGAGAAATAAAAGTTCCGAACCATTATTGGATTTCAGAGATGGCGCTTTTCGTCTTGCTATAGAATCACAGGTTCCAATTGCTGCACTTACACTTTTGAATACAGGCAAATTACTTTCTCCAATGCGCCCAATTGAATTATCTCCTGGTGTTCTACATTGCGTATGGTCGGAGCCTATTTCAACAAAAGGAATGACACAGGATGATATACCGGCATTGAAAGAGAAAGTTATTTCAGAAATGAAAAAACATCTTAAAGGAAATATCTAAAGGTGATTCAACAATTCAATTTCGCAATTGATTTTTTCCTTTAGCTTCTTTTATAAGCTTGATATACTCCCGAACCTTCGGCTCACGACGTCTTTTCCATGTATCTAAAATTTTTAATGCATCATCGTATCGTTGCAATTTATAGAGGACAGCAACTTCGTTATAAATAGCATCATAAAAAAGCGGGTTGATAGCAAGAGCTTCTTCAAATAATTTAATTGCAGTTTCATTTTCATTTTTCATTGCAGTTGTAGTTGCAAGATTATTTATTACATGAAGATGGAATGGATTTTCGGCATACGCCAGTTTAAAATCTTTGTGTGCTGACTCCAGATCTCCCAGTGAATAATGAGCAATCCCACTATACCAGTTCATTGGTGTTGTAGTCGGATCTAAACTGTAATATTTACTCCTGCCTTTATTTATTTCACGAACTACCGTCCCCCATTGCTGATTTTCGCGTGCTTGTAAAGCTTTTGCCAGATGTTGTTCTGCCTGAAAGCGCTCAGTCCATGCCCAAAGATTATATGTGCTGATTAAAATTAAAACCAATGTAATACCTACGATTATTTTTCTTGAACCATATTCCTTTTTATCAGAATTACCAATCGAAGCAAATGCAAGTAAGAAACACATCATTATTGAAGGCTCTATCCTGTCTTTCGGAAAATTGAAAAAGGAAATTATTGCAAAGGATATTAATGAAGTTAAGACTGCAAACTCAAAATAATCCACTTTGCCTTTACGCCGAAACAATCTTTTGATCAGTAGAAAAATTCCGGCAACGATCATTCCTGCATATCCAATAAAGCCAAGCAATCCCGATTCACAATAGATTCCCAAATAATCGTTGAGTGGTTCAGTCGTAAAGATTTCGCCATTCTGATTAAATCCATATGATTCAAAATTTATCTTCCAGTTTCCGGCTCCCACTCCAAAAAAACCTGAGTCTTTGATCATTTGCCCTGAGACCTTCCATACTTTAATACGTCCGCCGGCGCTGCCTTTATCGAATTCGAACACTGACAATATTCGTTCCTTTATTGCTCCGTCAGATTGCCGGTTTAACTTGACGGCAATAGTTCCAATCAGAACTAAAGAAACCAGCAGAACAATTTTAGATTTTCCTGAAATTGCGATTTTAAATCCCTGGTTCAATTTCAATAAAAGAAACAAAAGACCTGAAAAGAACATTGCCGCAGAAGCAGCAACATATACAGATCTTGTAAATAGTAACATAATTGCTATAAGTGAAAAAAGACTTAAAACGACAGCCAGGATTCTCCATGCATTCTTTAGCAACATACATCCACAAAAAACAAAAGGTAAACAAAGTCCAAGATACTCTGCAAACAAATTCCTGTTATTCATTAATGCCGATACTTTCGTCATTCCTCTGCTGGTCAGGCTACAATTATATTCATAGTATTGGTAGACACCGATCATCAACAACAAAGAGACCAGTGATAAAACTACTTTTAGAAACAATTCTTTCTCAAAGAGATTTTCTCTGCTTAAAAACACTGTGAACCCGATGTAAACAGAAAAGTATAAAAATACTTTCTGGACTTCAATCAAAAACTCAGTTTGATTGAGAGCATTCATTCCTGAAATAAGGGTTGAAACTAACCAGATCAGAAACAATATCGAGACAGGATTAACTATAGAAATTGCAAATTGACTTCCTCTTTTGACCTGGGCCAGAAACCATATTGCAGCCACAAGAAACCACAGTGTAGAAAATAAGAAGCGGGGAATAAGTGCACTATCGATGATCGAATCCGAATAGATCAATGCACAACCAAAAAGAGGAAGAATTAAAAATAAAATGTTGGGCAGAATCAACTTCTTCATTGGCCAAATATAATGGAATTGTATGTATATTCGAAGAGTATTGCACCGTGCAGAAATTAAAGTATGACTTTGCTTATTAACAGCACAACTTCTTACATCTTAGTTATTCTTGTATTCAGCTTTTTGAATTCAGGATGTAATTCAAAACATGAAAAATCAATTCCAGAACCTTCCGGAAGATTTGTGATTGCCAATGGTCATAAATTATGGATAGAATCTTCAGGAAACGGAAAGCCATTGTTTCTGATTACCGGTGGACCGGGTTCATCGCATGCAGATATGCATAGTTATGATGGATTGAGTGATTCATCCACGCTGATCTTTATCGACTTTTTCGGAAGAGGAAAATCTGATACTGCACAATTACCAATAGAATATTCAATCGAAAATGATGTTTCAGATCTGGAAAGCGTCCGCAAAACGCTTGGATATGAAAAAATAAATGTGTTAGGTCATTCTTACGGAAGTCTGGTTGCACAATTATATGCAATAAAATTTCCGCAACATGTCGAACAACTTATTATCGTCAGCGGTTTATATAGCGGAAAAATGTGGCAGGAAACTAATGATGAATACAATCACATATTTTCAAATCAAATGCCTGAAGTCTGGGACGCTGTTCTGGCTTTAAGAGAAAAAGGATATCGTTCATCGGATAAAATACATTATGAATTATATGAAAAGTTTCCATTGAATTTTGTTCATGGTTATTGCACTGACAATACATTTGATCTTCCTGACAGTTGCCAAGTGAGCTTTAACCATCGAGTATATTATCAGATAGTTGGCGCAGATGGCGATTTCACACTTAGTGGTGATGCTGCAACTTATGATGTCACAAAAGAATTAATAAATCTTCCTATGCCAATATTGATAATGACGGGAAGGTATGACCGAATGTGCAATCCAAAATTAACTCTTGAATATAAAAAATTCTGCCCACAAGCAAAATTCATAATGTTTGAAAACTCCGGGCATAATCCGCAGATCGATGAAAGAGATTTACTACTGAGAGAAATTAATGCTTTCCTTGAAAATTAAATGAACTTGATTATTTTCAAGGTTATAAAATTTTCTTACAGCAACTCAATTTTTAATCTTTTCAAGCATATAAATATTCAGGTTTTAATCTTTTCCATATTTACTTCATAGAGATAACTCTTTTGGTTCTTACACCTGCATTATCAATCACAGAAATGAAATAAATTCCTGAAGGCAGATGTGCAGAATCAAAAATTAGTTCATGTATCCCTTGTACTTGTTGTCCTTCGAAAAGACACTGAATTACTTTGCCCTGATAATTTATCAGGTTCACTTTTACAGTTGTTGATTGATTCAGTTCGTAAGATATTTTTGTTTTTGAAGTAATTGGATTTGGATAAACTGAAATCGTTGGCTGGTCTGAGCTTAGTTCATCAACACCAACACCAATTGTAGTAATTGAAGTATTTGTAGCAATTGGTGCATTATGATCAAAATAAATATATGCTGTATTCAGAATTCTATCTTGAACAGTCAACGTAGTTAGTGCATTTATTGTGTAACTAATAAGTCCATGGCTGCCGGGTTCATTAGAATTACTATCCGGTAAATTTATATTATCGAACCGGAATTCTACTACTCGTCCGGGATAAATGATCATTCGGTAATTAGCACTTGCACCGATTATCTGAATTGAAGAGAGATCAACGTTTTGACTAATTGTGTCGAGAATGCTAATATTAAATGCAACATCATTTCCTGTATTTTGAAATTCAATAGTGTACTTCAAAGAAATTCCGTTTGGAATTAAGGCCGGTGATAAGTTTTCAGGTGAAACTGATTTTATATTCGGGTCAAAAGGACCTCTCACTTCTTGATTTGCAAAATCTACATTTCTACCCGGAGTATAATCAGGTCCGACACTACCGACTATCCATGCATTCAGATTTAAATTTGTTCCAATGGGCAAGCTTGGCGGAATTGAATAATAGAGTCTTATTTCATTGAATTGCAAAAAATTCAATCCTGTAAAATTCCAGATCATTGTATCGCCCGATAATGAGAATCCCGGATCAGAAACTGAATCCAAAACCATTCCCGGTGAAGGAAGAAATTTAACCTGTCCATCTTCAGAGATTGGACCATGATTGATATAGTTTATCCGAATGACATCACTTACACCCACACGTACAAAGTGATTTGCAGAAATGTTGATGTTCAGATCATGAAATAAGGAATCGATCTGGACAGCAAAGTCGCGATTTGTCAAGCTTGCACCAGTCCCTGGAAAATTGATTGTGTAATCTGCCGGAACCGAATTCAAGTATGGAAGAAGATTTTCTACACTTAAATTAAACGTACCACTAGGTAAATAACCGGAAAAATCTCCAGATGAGTCACTGATTTCATTATATGGACTAATATTCAATATTGCATTATTATAAGGAACGTCTGAACTATCAAATACTCCGTTGAAGTTTAAATCAAGAAATACTTTGCCAGAAAATGAATTACTACCATTAATGTTAACAGCATTATAATAAATTAATGTATCATCTATCTGATTATAGTAAACAAGGTCATATAATCCTATCGGTGCACTAACTGGAATATTAAAATGTTCCTTCAATATAAAATTACCATCAGGATTAGTTTTAAATGGATTAATAATAGTTGAAGATTGACGTAAAAAAGTTGATTCTGTTGGGGAGCCTTGTTCAAAATGAGTACTTGAACCTGAAATATTTAATTGAAAATTATTTTGACCCTGAAAAGTAGTATTCGGAAGAGCATTGCTTAACGAAGGTGAAGCATTGATTTCAAATGATTGGGTTGGGGAAAAAGCCGAACTGACCGATGTAACATAATTCCTACACTTAACATGCCAATAAGTTTTACCGCTTGGTAAATTTCCTTGTGTATCCCATTCAGTCCATCTATAATATTGGTTAGTGTAATAATAGATATTTGAAAAAATTGAGTCAGTACTAAGCTCAAAATAATAATCGACTGAGCCTGGAGATCCATCCCACTCTAGAGAGAAATTTGTATTTGTTATTACCTGATTGTCTAATGGAAAATTTAGAACAGGAATTTGAGGTATTGGCTGATATAATATCCAAAAAACATTTGGAAATGTTTGTAACACTCCTGCTGAATCAGTGAAGGATAATGTATAAGACCCGGGAGTTGTAGTTACGTTTGTCTGGCCATTCATACGAATGACATCTGATGGATCACAATATGCCGAAACATTAATTGTTGATGGACCTGATAAGGTAATACTAAATGAATGATAATATCCCCAAAGACTTACGCCTGTAGTTGTAGCCAGAGTACTAAAATATGTTCCTCGATAAACAGTATCGGTTTCAAGTGTTATCGTTTGTGCCTCTGCTCCTTTACAATAAGTTACTAAAATCAGTAAAAACAGGTAAAATTTAAGCTTCATAAGAATGTGGGGTTAATTTCGATAAATCTATGAAATTCAGAATTAATAGCCAAAATATAAAATCGCAGACAAAAATCAATATCTAAACCATTCATCTACATTCTTGTTACCTTTGTAATTCTAATTGAATTTTATGTATCGCAATACCCAACACTGGATCAAAACACTTGAAGAAAAAGGTGAATTGGTTCGTATCAAAGAATTTGTAAACCCTGAACTGGAGATCACAGAAATTACAGACAGGATCTCTAAACAATATGGTCCGGCACTTCTATTTGAAAACAACGGAACAGATTTTCCTGTTCTCATTAATTCAATGGGAACTGAACAACGGATGGCCTGGGCTTTAGGAGTTGAAAAACTTGATGATGTTGCTGCGGAAATCGAAACATTAATTAAACAACTTACTACTCCTAAAGATAGCATTTTAGATAAATTGAAAATGCTTCCAACTCTTGGATCAATTGCTTCATGGATGCCCAAAATTATAAGTGGTAAAGGCGAATGTCAGGAAGTGGTCATGAAAGATCCGGACATTACTAAATTTCCTGTTCTGAAATGCTGGCCTGAAGATGGTGGACCGTTCGTTACTCTTCCTGTTATTCATACTAAAGATCCATTAACGGGTTTGCGAAATGTCGGACTTTACAGAATGCAGGTTTTCGATCCGAAGATGACAGGAATGCATTGGCATCGTCATAAAGTAAGTGCCCGCCATTTTAATGAATACAAAAAGCTTGGCCAGAAAATGCCTGTTGCAATTGCATTAGGCGGAGATCCTGTTTATGCTTACTCTGCCACTGCCCCACTTCCTGATGGCGTTGATGAATATATGCTTGCCGGATTTATCCGAAAGAAAAAAGTTGAACTGGTTCAATGTCTGACTCAGGATGTACAGGTTCCTGCAGATGCCGACATTATTATCGAAGGCTATGTTGACCCAAGCGAAGATTATATTCTTGAAGGCCCGTTTGGAGATCATACAGGTTATTATTCTTTAGCCGATATGTATCCGCGCTTTCATATCACTTGTATCACTCACAGAAAGAATGCTGTTTATCCTGCGACAATTGTTGGTATACCACCACAGGAAGATGCATGGATAGGAAAAGCAACAGAACGGATATTTCTTGTGCCCATAAAAATGACGATGGTTCCCGAAATTGTTGATATGGTATTACCTGTTGAAGGTGTGTTTCATAATTTAGTTATTGTGAAGATCAATAAAGATTATCCGGGACAAGCAAGTAAAGTAATGCACAGTCTGTGGGGTGCCGGACAAATGATGTTCACAAAAATGATGGTTGTTGTTGATGGCGATGTAAATATTCACAACAGCAGTGAAGTTGCAAAATATGTAAGTGAGAATTTTGATCCTGCGCACGACATTCATTTTACTCAAGGACCTGTGGATGTTCTTGACCACAGCTGTTCTGTGATGGCCTTCGGTGGAAAAATCGGAATTGATGGCACAAAGAAAACTCATGAAGAGCTTTCAGGACGAATTCCATTTGGTTCAGCAAGCAACAAAACTCCTGACATAACAGAAATTCAAAATGAATTTCCTGAAATAAAAGCTATCAACGATAAGGTTCTTAAACTCGGGATTTCAATTCTCTTCTTATCGATTGAAAAGAACAGAAAGAATCATGTCAAAGAAATTTCTAAAAAATTGTTTGCCAGAAAAGATTTTTCGGAAATAAAAGTTATTGTTTTTCTCGAGCACACATTCGACATTTCAGATACTGCTGATGCCGTATGGAGATTTGCAAATAATGTTGATCCAAAACGCGATCACATTTTAGTTGAAGATGAATCCGGTGTTTCGCATTTATCAATGGATGGGACAAGAAAGACAAAAGAGTTCGATGGGTTTCAACGTGACTGGCCAAATATCCTGGCATCCGATGACCGAACAATTGAACGTATCGACGAGATCTGGGATAAACTCGGACTTGGAAAATTCATTGAGTCGCCTTCGAAAAAATACAGAGAACATCTTTACGAAGGTGGTGCTGTGGCAAAGTGAGTTATTTTTTATATGGATTATGTGAAGTTCTGACAACAAGTTTGAAATCGTCGATCCAGAATTTTTCACCGGCAGGGTTGTGAAAATAGGCAGTTAATTTATCTCCCTTCTTCGCGCTTCGTGGAAATTCACCACAAATTAAAATCGAATACCACTTACCCGGTTCATGGCAATAATCAGTTAAACCCGCACCATGGAATTGATATGAATGTGTTGAATCATCGAATGCTAAATTAATCGAAGCTTGTTCAGGCAATTTGTCAAAATATACTTTCGCAGAAAAAATTGCATACCGATCAGCAGACTCGGGAATTTCTTCAACAGGTGTTTTTACTGAAGTACTAAATGTTTTTGTACTATCCATCCATTCAGAATATTTTCCTGAGAATGCATGTTCATCTGTCTCATGGATTGGCATAAACGTATCGCCATCATAATCATTAATAAAAGTATAAATAACAGAGTCCGTTTTTATTTCCTCACCTGACTTTGAAAATAAATAGGAAGTAGCGTTGAAATAAATTTTCTTCTGAATAAGTTTTGGATATTTCGAACGAATGACCTCAAGGATCTCATACGGATGATAGCTGTTCGTCCAGGAATAACCAAATTCATCGGAAGTGCTGGAATCTACGATCTGAAATAACCGCCCATAATCTTTTGGACTTTCTAATTTGAAAATTATCTGCCGGGGTTTTGAGGCAAGTTTAGAATAATAATAATTGAAATATTGCGGATTGATCACATTAACGACAACAGGTACATCCGGCGGAAATGAATTTACATCTTCTGCAATTTCTTTGAAAACTCCGAAATGATTTTTTGAATAAAATCCGGAAGCTATAAGACTATACATTCCCGTAAATAGAAAAAATAAGATCACCGGTAACTGATACTTCAGTAAGAATCGCGGCGTAAATGAAAATATAAAAAAGAAAATGAATGGCAATACAAATAACAGTGTAGAAAACTGAATGACCGGATGTCCGAGCACTGAATACAGATATGCAAGCAGGAAGACAAACATAAACCAGATCACAGATAATATTCTCCAGCGGGTTATGTTTGGCGAATGAATTGGGAAGATTGCTCCTAAGATCAACCAGACTACAACAACGACAATAAATAATTTTGAATTGTTGAATACAACATAGAAGAAATCCCACAAAAATGTTTTTTCAGGCGGAGCCAACCAGCCACCGATATCTCCCGTCTTCATCTGTTCTTTGAAAATTCCCAGCTCCGGAATGAAAGATAGTAAAGCAATTGTACCTCCTAAAAGATACAATTTCAAAAGATCCTTTTTCACAAAAAACATTCCACTTAAGCCAAGTATTGCAGCAAAAGCAAAACTGAAGTAATGATTATGAATACAAAGTATGGAACCAATCAGCCAGATCCACCAAAATTTCATTTTCCCTTTACCACTTTCATTGAAAAGAAAAAATGTCCAGCCATAAGTTGCGAGCAGGCAAAAGAACATTCCTGTGCTATACATTCTTGCAATCTGAGTGTACTGAATGACAAGCGAACTGGTAGTGAAAGCGATAATTGTTAACAGTCCGACAAATTCATTCGCCCACTTTCTACAAATGAAATACAATAGAATTGTTGAACCAAATGCACACAAAACAAAAGGAATCCGCAATAAAAATGCATCATCACCAAATAACTTCATCCAGTAAAATATGTACGTTTGAATGCCGGCAGGATGATAGTCGATATACACACCCTTTGTGATCATTTCGGAAAATGTATCATAACGCGATCGTGTTATCGCACTCAATTCATCATTGGATAATGAAAGATCTTTCAGGTTAATGAAATGGAGTACAAAAGAAATTGCCAGAATAAATATCAGCAACCGATCATTTCTTTTTTTAATATCCATTTCCAGATCTCTTATTTTGCACGTTGACGGATGGCTTCATAAAGCATCACTCCACAAGCAACTGAAACATTTAACGACGAAATTGTTCCTGCCAATGGAATACGTAATAATTCATCTGCACATTTTATCAACTCATTGCTTACACCATCTTCTTCTGAACCCATAATGATCGCCAATGGTCCGCTGAAATCTGATTTAAAATAATCTTCACTCCCTTTTTCACTTGCAGCGACAACACGAATTCCACTTTCCTGCAAATAGGCAACTGTTTGCTTTAAATGGTTCTCGCGACATACAGGAATTTTGCTCAATGCTCCTGCAGAGGTCTTGATGGCATCAGCAGTAACCTGAGCCGCTCCCCTACCGGGAATTACGATTGCATGTACTCCGGAACATTCTGCAGTACGCGCAATCGCTCCGAAATTCCGTACATCCGTTATCCTGTCGAGAATTAAAATTAATGGAACCTGACCTTTCTCAAAAACGAATGGAACGATGTCTGTTAACTTATGATAAGTGATCGAAGAAATGTAACATACAACATCCTGATGATTATTACGTGTGATGCGATGCAATTTTTCTATAGGAACTTCTGTATAGGTAATATTCTTTTCCTTTAAAAGTTCTTTCAACTCTCCCATCAACTCACCTTTTGCTCCACGGCAAATAAACATTCTGTCGATTTCTTTTCCGGCATGAATTGCTTCCATTACCGGACGAATTCCATAGATCAATTGCGTGTCTTCTTTTGGCTCTGGGCGACGGGAACGAAAACTACCTTTGTTATTGTTGTTGTACATACTTTTTTCTGATACTAATTAAAACTATTGAATGCCCTGCCTTGACGCCATGTTTCGACAGCGCGATACCAGTTACTTTCATATATCGGCGCTCTCGACAAGGTCATATCATTGGGTGTAAATGGATTATTCACTTTTGTAAAAAAGAAATTTAATGCTAATGCACTGTTTGGAGTTCCGTAGATCCATGTTTCTGATTCAGCACCCAGATAAAGAGTGGTAGGTGATCCAAAGATCACATAGATCATCCCTCTGTCTGTTCTCCAACCCTCAGTATAAGATGTAAAAAATTTGTTTGCATCTTGTACCCTGCCATAATATTTACGGATCAAAGCACGGGTTTTTTCTTCAGAACCTCCACGCGACAACCAGAAATTATCAACCGCTGTTTTCATGTTCGTGGATTTTTGCATTTCCTCAAATTCTTTTTTAGATGTAAGATACCTCAGTGATTCTAAGAGTTGCTGTTGTTTTGAAACATTCGGATAACCTGATTCAAAGCGAAAGATTGTTCCGCCTTCTTTAATGGTTGTATCTGATTGCAAATGATAAAATCCTTCCTCAGGAAGATTTACTAAAGTCGAATCATTTACACTGATTTGAAATAGGCTGTCAGGTGTATAATCAAATTCAGTTTTTATGTCAAAAGAAAAAGGTGGCGCAGGAAGTAAGAATTGACGTTTATAATGCTTACACCATAAAGTCCGGATACCCGGATCTTTAAAATGGATCATAAAACTATCTGATTGGTTGAAATAATTCTTCAGCATTAAATTACCGGCCTTATCAGTAAAAGCAAAGTCGTTTCTGGAAATTGTACTGTTAATTTCCAAAGGAACAAAGTAATCTTCATATGCTCCTTTATTGAGATCATAAATCACTATCCGAAGTTTTAATTCTCCATTTTGTTTAACAGGAACTTTCATCGATAAAACCTGCTGAATCGATTTATCAAGAATGTCGAAAGAAAACACTGAAGATATGCTGTCGAGCACTTTCGTATTGTCATACGAGCGCACAACTTCTGCTATGATCTTTACAAATGACTTATAGCCATTGTCCGGTTGCCGCACATAAAGAAATTCTTCGGGAAGTACTTTCGTATAAAGGATCAACGTAGAATCCTTCTGATTCCAGACTGAAAATTCAGGATGATAAACATTATCATTTGGCTTGTAAAAAGAAGCCAGATTGGTATTGCTTAAATCTCTCGTTGTAAAACAACCTGAGAACACTAATACAAGTATGAAAGCCGGTATAAGTCTGCCCATCGTTATTCTTCTTCTACACTTTCCTGTGCCTTTTCCAAAATAGAAGGTGGAAGATCCTTTGTTGATTTCGCCCCAAGTTTTTTCAGGTCTTCTACCCGCTTAACAAGATTTCCTGAGCCTGAAGATAATTTATTCATTGCATCTTCGTATGACTTCTTTGCACCATTCATCTTTGTACCGACTTCAATCAGATCGTCTACGAAGTTTTTAAACTTATCATACAATGCACCACCTTGTCTGGCAATTTCAATTGCGTTTCTTGTTTGTCGCTCCTGCTTCCAGATAGATGAAATTGTTTTCATCGTCGCAAGTAATGTCGATGGACTTACGATCACAATTTTTCTGTCCCATGCAAAAGTGAACAACTCATTATCTGCCTGAACTGCCAGACCAAATGAGGATTCTATTGGCATAAACAAAAGAACAAAATCAGGAGTGTTTATTCCAATTGATGTCTGATAATTTTTTTCACTCAGACCTTTAATATGCGAACGAACTGAAAGTATATGATCGCGTAAATATTTCTCACGGTCTTCATCTGTACTTGCATTTACCATTGCATCATAAGCAACCAGACTTACTTTTGAATCGATAACAATATGTTTGTTGTCGGGCAGATTGATAATTATATCGGGTTGAATGCGACGTCCTTCTTCGTTTGTAGTATTATACTGAACTTCGTATTCAGAACCTTTAACCAATCCTGAGCGTTCCAGAATTCTTTCAAGAATTACTTCACCCCAATTGCCTTGCTTTTTTGTGTCCCCTTTCAGCGCGCGCGCTAAATTATTTGCTTCATCAGAGATCTGCTTATTTAATTCAATCAGATTTTTGATCTCACCCTTTAATGTATGTCTTTCCGCAGATTCAATTTTATAAGACTGCTCTACTTTCTGTTCAAAGTCTTTTATTTTTTCTCTGAGTGGTGTCAGAATAACATCCAGATTTGTTCTGTTCTGCTCTACAAATTTGAGACTCTTTTCTTCAAGGATCTTAGAAGAAAGATTTTCAAATTCCATTGTAAATTTCTTCTGCAGGTTTTCAACATCTGCTTTCTGATTCTCCAGTTTATCGAGATAGTTGTTAACCATTTCTTGTTTTGCTGCCAGACTGGAACTCAAAGCAATGATTTGATCTCTTTCCTTTTTCAGGATATCGTCTGAATTTTTTTGCTGAAGAATCATTTGCTGAATTCTGTCAGTCAGCACACTCTTTTCTCTTTCAAGTTCAGTAATTTTGAATTGAAGCTCCTTCTCTACTGCATTTGGCTTGTTCTTCACAAAAAAGTAAGCAATGACTGCTCCAAGTAGCAATCCAACAATTAAAAATACAATCTCCATACAATGAGGCCTTTAAAATGGTATTGAAGCAGAACTTATCCGCTTGATGTTTGTAAATTTACAAATAAATTCTTGCCAAAAACGTTAGAATCCGAGTCTGCTAATGAAAAATTATTTCCTCGTCTGGATGTTCCTCCTGACCACTCCATTTCGCTTATTTTCTGCTGAATACATCTTAAACCTACATCCTGAATCCTGGAACATTAATCAGAAAGGTTATCATATCAGTGAGGTCCGGGACGGCCGAAATGATAAGTCAACAGGAACGGTAATGGTCACAGGAAAGATAATGACTGCCGGTTTTAAAAAATCACTGACAAGTGATCTATTGGATCTCGTTCAACACTCAGTAACCTTTGACTCAACCACAATTCCGGTCATATTGGAATTAAAGAAATTCAGATTAGATGTCAAAGGAAGTCCGGCAAAACATCAGGATGTCCTTGATTTCTCCATCCGTTTTTACAGAGAAATTGATGGTGAAATTTTTGAATTGTTTCAACTCAACGGTAAACCCACAATGAATGTTCAGGGAAATATTCCGGAAGTAGCAGAAAAAAATATTCTTACTGCCATGAAGCAATCTTTACTGAATTTTGACCAATGGATGAAAGAGAATATCAATATTCCTCCTATGGCAAATAAAGTTGTGGTGGAATTTTTGCACAATATCAGATTAAAACCTGATATAGGTGACACGCTTATCTGGAGCGAAGGATATCAGTTAGCATGGACAGATTTTCTGGGACCTGTTAAAGCATCTGATTTTGCGGCTGAAAGTAATTGCATGTTTTATTACAAAGCCAGACCTGAAATTCAAAGCGGAACTTTAACGCTCTATATAAATTTTGATGCTTGTTTTATAAAAAGAAGTTCATGGGTAAAAGATGGCGGTGAAAGAGATTCGCTGTTGTTGCACGAACAATACCATTTCAACATCTGTGAAATGTACGCCCGAAGATTCCGGAAACAATTAATGCAAACAACTTTAAGTCCTATGAAAATCGAACAACAGGTAAAAGCACTTTTCGATGAAGTATGGGCTGCATATGTTCAGGCACAAAACGAATACGACGAACAAACCCAACATGGTTTAGTGAATACTGAACAGAATAGATGGATGCGGGAAGTGGATGCTGAATTGTTGCAGTAAGTAAAATAGTTTAAGGCTCAAAGTTCAAGGTTCAAAGTTGGCCTTGTAGTCACCTACGAAGCCAACTTTGAACTTTGAACTTTGAACTTTGAACTTTGAACTTTGAACTTGAACTTTAAACCTAGACTAAAATACAATCACCATATACCCCTTCTGCTCCAATGGCGCAGTTGGGACATTATTGAACAGCGCACTTTCAGCGGCTTGTTTGGCTTTTGTTTTCAGGTACTCACTGTTAGTAGTTGAACCTGGTGCACCCGGAATGGCTTTCATCACATGACCATATTTGTCAATGGTAACATCAACGACTACTGTTCCTTTTTCCTGAGTTAAATTGTCAACACGCGGAGCTTTTGAAACAATTCTGTCTGCAACTTTATAACGAACCATATACGAACCTGACATGATCTGTTTCTCTCCTATTTCTTTCTGGAGTGCAGCTGTTGATTCTCCACCGGCTGATTCACCGACTTCACCAAATGTGATCGAATAGATCTCGTCAGTTTTAATTTTCATTAAGTTTCCTTTGTATAGAAAGTTAACCACACCGTTTGCAAGGGATTCAACCTTTCCATTCATTTTCTCGCCAGACTTCATGGCAATTATCTGTTGTGCATTTACATGAATTCCACAAGCAATCAAGGCAATCAAAATTATCTTTTTCATTTCTTTACGATGGTTTTATACAAAATTAGAAACCCTGAAGCATAATATGCGCTGGCTTCCTGATACTTTTCAACATTGAACGGAAATTAATGGTGAAAATTGAATGTCTGATATCTGAATACCATCATACAATTTCAATACCTTTCAAAACCATTACAAATTCATAATGAAGCAAAAAAAATATCAGCTGCTGATTTTTATCTTCATACTGGCCACTAAATTCACCATTGCCACAAGTCTGCAGGAAATAATTCCGAACGGCTATGAAATCAGAGATAGTGTTTCCGGTAATCTGAATAATGACCAATTTACCGACATGATCATCGTTCTTAAACAAAAGAATGAAGACAGCATTGCTGCAATCAGTGAGAATACAATCAAACGTGAAACAATTATTCTTTATGGGACAGCAAGCGGCTATTCAGTTAATGCCAGAAGTATGAATGCTGTTTATTGTGTGATTTGTGGTGGGGTTATAGGCGATCCGTATGTTGGTATCAGCATTGAAAATGAGAGTTTCAGTATTTCACATTATGGTGGCGCCGTAATGAGATGGGGAC
>ERZ795044.2198-NODE-2198-length-17161-cov-7.877061_pt1 | contig 17161 bp, 16 predicted proteins | sample MGYA00375128_ERZ795044 | MGnify/ENA primary metagenome ERZ795044 (study PRJEB30173, sample SAMN05720213) | anaerobic digester metagenome | isolation source: active sludge of municipal wastewater-treating anaerobic digesters | place: USA | collected 2014-12-22 ... | reverse complement strand
ATTTGGTTTCGCACAACAGGGTAGCTATTTCCTTCGCGGCTTCCGCGTAAACAGGGTTATTCCCTGCACCGGATCCACAAAAGATGCAGATATTCATTTAGCAGAATGAAAATGGATTAATGCTTAATGTCGTGCTCGTTATCGCTCACTTTACGGTTTGGGAAAGCCCAAACGGAAACGATCGCAAGAATGAAAAGGGCAATTACAACACCAAAAACTGTCATGGCAGGATATTTTTAAGAATCAAATTTAGATCAACCAGCTATATTATTTGCAAAATCAACCTTAAAAATTGTAAACTCGTGAACTTATTATAGCTCAGACGAGTCATCACCCACAAAAATAGCGACTTCCAATGAAGAAATTCCTCCTTGTTTTAAGTGTTATTCTAATCATCATTTTGGGTGTGCTCACCTATTTCAGGGTGTACTATACCAAGTCATTTAGTCCTGAAGACGAAGTAACCTTTGCCAATGGGGACTTAAAGATTCATGTCCTCTACAACAGGCCTTTCAAAAAGGGCAGGGTGATATTTGATAGCCAGGGTCTGGTCCCTTATGGAAAAGTATGGAGAACGGGCGCCAATGAGGCAACCATTTTTGAAACCAACAAAGACCTGAATTTTGCTGATAAAACTCTTAAGGCAGGTAGGTATTCTTTTTTTACAATTCCTGGTGAGCAGACATGGTCTATCATTTTTAATGAAGAAACCGGGCAATGGGGCGTAGGGTTTAATGGAGAGGCCAATCGCAATCCCGCCAAGGATGTGCTTACCGTTGATGCCCCGTCAGTTTTACAAGGAAAGGAATTTGAACAATTTACTATTTCAATAGAGCAAGCAGGGGAGGAAATGGAGTTAATTTTAATGTGGGATAAGACCCTTGTGTCAGTCCCCTTTACTCGAAAATAAGGTTCGAATTGCCCCGTTTTTTTTCATCAATCTTTCCCAATCCTTGGTATCTTTGACATTTCAACCTGGTTAATAAACGAACATGATACAAGTAATTCCCTCCATTGCAATACGTAAGGGGAAAGTGGTGAAGATGAGAAAGGGAGACCCTTCCAGTGAGAAGGCCTATGATGAAAACCCACTCGATTTAGCCAAGCGATTTGAAGATCATGGTATTGAAGTAGTACATCTTGTTGATCTGGATGGCGCTGAGCGTGGAAGCCCAAAGAACTATCATGTACTAGAGGCCATTGCAGGTCACACAAATCTTAAAGTTGATTTTACAGGAGGTATATGCACCGATGGCGATATAGGAAAGGCTTATGAGTTTGGGGCCGCATATATCACCGCCTCAAGTATTGCTGTAACCGATCCGGAATTGTTTGCTTCCTGGATAATTTCTTATGGTCGAGAGAAAATGACATTAGGAGCTGACGTCACTGATATACAGTCTAAGAAAATTGCTTTTCGGGGATGGCTTAAAAAATCAGAAATCACTTTGTATGATCACCTTCAATATTTTTATGATCGTGGATTAAAATATGTGAAATCGACTGATGTTTCGCGCGATGGTGTGTTGGAAGGTCCTGCTTTTTCATTCTATCAGGATATAATTGATAATTTTCCTGACCTACAAGTATTAGCCAGTGGTGGCGTGCGTGGCGTGGATGACATTAAACGACTAAATGAAATGGGCGTCTTTGCAGTTATTTTTGGAAAGGCCTATTACGAAGGAATATTGAAGTTGAAAGACCTTGAGCAATTTTTTGTAAAGAGTTAATAAAAAAACCCGGTTCGAGCCGGGTTTTTTGTTATCAGATCAATTCACATTCAGGGAGGAAAAGGAAATATCCAGATCACTCTCCCCATCCAGAGAGGTTGTGGTATTCGACTTAATATCCGGTTGATGTTTGAGCAGGACCCTGAAGGTTTTACCACTTTCGGCATCAGCCCCTGTTGTCCAGGAAGTAGTTAACCCAATGGGCAGGCCGTTGATGTCCTCGTCTTGATAATTTACGACTCCAGGTGCGCTTCCAATATTTCCACTACCCGTTGGCGAAGAAAATGTACTGGTCCAGCTAAAGAAAAGCTGATGCTCATCTCCTTCTGCCAGTACTTCTTTTCCTACATCATATCCATCTGCCCCCGGATTGTAAAGTCCATTTAGTAATTCGATGGTTAATGTGTAGGTGGTTCCTTTAGAAAGATTTATAGGACCATCTATCTGAAGATCCTGCGAACCTTCTCCATCGGGGTCTGTTGCTGTAACAGTTACGGCTGTGCCACCACCAGTAGGCGTAAATTTTAGAATTACTTTAGTGATTAGTTCTGGAATATTTTCTGGTGTGGGGTCTTCATTCTTGCAGCTAATTAAAAAAGACAAGGACCCAATGAAAAAAGTGAGGATGAGGATTTTAATGATTTTCATACGTATTATTTATATCAGGTTAGAAACTGTATTTAAGCGCCAATGCAATATTGCGACCCAGGTCGTCAGAATAATATCGCATGCGATTGGTGTATTCACGATAGGAAGCATTGAAAAGATTCTCTACAGAAAATCGAAAATCGACTCTGGAGTTTTTGACAGGCTTGGTTATGCCAGTACTGAACGAACCTAGAAAATAGCCGCTTGGGGCAGCAACAAAATCAAAGTTCCTGTTGTCATCTATAAATAAATCAATGCCCTGCTCTTTAGCATCAATGATGTCCTGTATCGGTACTACTCGTGGAGCCCGGTATTGTTCGGCCACATACTTTACCCGGGCTTCTGCATACAGATTTAACCAGTTTCCAGGTTGATTTTTTTCGTACCTCACAGCCAGCTCATATCGATTCGAAGGAATAAAAATCAAGTAGTCATTATTTGTTTCATCGGTTGCTTTAAGCAGAGAGATTTTTGTGTTTATAGAAAAAGATCTGTTAAGTGAATAATGCAAGGATAAGTCAGTGCCTAAAAAGGACGCATCGGTTTGGGTGTAGCGAAAGTATGGGAAGACTCCACGGGTGCTTTCCGTTACTCCACGGGGTTTAAGGTATGTATAATTAAAAATGTAATTTATGTATCCGGACAATTCACCATTCCATTTTCCCTTTTGGAGGCGGTAGGTATTAACCCATTTCAAGGCTTGTTCAGTTTTAAAATTAACGGCATCAATATCAAGAACCTGATTAGTTGATTCATCCAATAATAGACCATACTCTATGGCAGCCGCACTTTGGTGTGTACCCAGGCTATACAACTCAGCCACATTGGGGGGGCGCCAGGTACTGCCAATGTTACTTGTGATAGATGAGTTTTGATTGATTTTATAGGTACTGCCTATTGTGCCACTAATATTATGAAACGAAAGTTGTGACTTGTAAAGTTGATTTCGATAATCATATCCGGCAACATTATAAAGTTTGAAATCATAACGTGCCCCTAAATCCCAATCCCATTTATTAACAGAAATCTTTTCAATCCAGAACAAGCCTGCCGAGTAATTGGTGAAGTTGGGAATAAACGGAAGTGTTTGTGTGCCATCAATTTTATTGTTGTCCTGCCACATTCCATTTACCCCGAGATTACGAGAGTGTTTGTCACTTTTAGTTATTTGCCAATCTGCATCTAAGGTCTGAGTGTAAAGAATATACCCAAGGGCTGGTATTTCCTCCAATGCCCCTCTGCGTACATCAAATTCTTTTCGGTTGTTTATCTGTAATCCGTATTGAAGGTTAAATAGATTTTTACCAGATCGCACATGGCCGTTGAGTTTAATCAAATCATGTTTCACTTCCTGTCGTGGCGATTCAATGGAGTAGGTAAAGTCTTCGGTATATTGAGGAGGCTCACGTTCTATGGCGTTGGCAAGATCTTCTGTACTACTGGTAGCGGAGCCACGCAAAATGCCAATGGTTGTGTTGAAATGACTGTAGAAAACTTCGATGCCTTTCCTTTCTTTGTGATACCCTAAAGCGGTAGAAAAATTCAATTCTTCGTATCCTGTATTTGACAGATTGTAATCGGCAGCATGCGAATCGCCAAATTTCTTTCCTGTGCCCTGTAACCGCCAGCCCCAGCCATTTAGATTTTTAACCCCACCTTCTAAAAGACCGGAAACAATGCCGCCCCTTCCATTTGAATTTCCAATTAAATGAAATTGACCGCCTAGTTTTTGATTGGTAGGTAATTCACTCGGAGTTACTATAATCACTCCTCCAAGGGCATCCGTCCCATACTTTAAAGCACCAGCATCCTTAATGACAACCAAATTGGTGGCAATAAAAGGATCTATTTCAGGCGCATGTTCTGCGCCCCATTGTTGTCCTTCCTGCCGGATTCCATTATTCAAAATTAAAATCCGCTGACTATGTACACCATGAATAACCGGTTTGAATATGGCGGGCCCTGTTTGAATTGAATTTACACCCGTTATTCCTTGCAGAGCTTCACCTAACGATTTCCCTTTTCTTTCTTCAAATTCCTGAGATGTCAGCGTTGAAAAATTATTGGCTTTCCCAACGTTTACCGCATGATCTGAGATTATAATTTCATTCAATACTTCTTCGGCAGGTGTTAAGGGAATAAAAAGCTCTTCAGATTTATCGAGTTTAAATTTATTTTCATAGGACTCATATCCCAAAAACTTGATTTCAAGAGTATACTTACCTGCACAGAGATTTTCGAACAGGAACTTTCCATTTACATCGCTTACCCTACCGATTTCCATTTCCTTTATGAAAATAGTAGCGCCTGGTAAGCCCTTACCAAACTCATCAAGAACCTGACCATTGAGATTAAGTGTGCAGTTACCTTGACCAGAAGCTACACCAAGAGCCAATGTAAAAAATGACAGGAAAAATAGAGATTTTTTCAATTTGCAACAAAGTTGCAAATATAGTGATTTAAACGAATAGATCGAAAGATTTACACCGATGGATTATTGATCCACAATGTCTGAGATCTTAAACTTCTGAATAATGTAGTAAAGGAAATTGAAGGATAGGGCGTCCTCTTCTGTTTTACTGGTGGTCTTCGTGGGTTCTGAATTTTTGCCTTTAGTTTTGGTAGGCGCTGGTGTAATAGTAGTTTGGTCCTTTTGCAAAGTTGATTTTCCTTCAGGTTCAGAAAGCAACGGCTTTTCTTCTCGCGAGCTGGGATCTGAAAAAACCGGAGGACCTAGCTCTGGAATTTCATTAATGGGAGAACCTTCCTGTGCAAAAACAGAATTAACAGTAGATACCGTAAGGATGATTGTTATTGTGACCAGTAATTGTGAAAAGTTTACCTTCATCTATTCCGGACTTTATAACCCACGATTTACCTTCGGGATTAGTTTTGCAAAGTAATAATTTTTTGATAATGATCACCTTAGAGGACTTTAATAAAATTGATTTAAGAGCTGGAACCATTCTTCGGGCTGAACCCTTTCCGGAGGCTAAAAAGCCAGCTTTTAAACTTTGGATTGATTTTGGGCCTGAATTGGGAATCCGAAAATCCAGCGCCCAGATTACCGATTTATATACTCTTGAGTCACTACCCGGAAGGCAGGTGATTTGCGTAGTGAACTTTCAACCCAGGCAAATAGCCAATTTCATCTCCGAAGTGCTTGTAACAGGTTTTCCGGATGAGGCAAAAAGGGTAGTTCTAAACTCGATCGATAAAACTGTGCCTAACGGTTCCAGACTATTTTAACCTATGATTCTATTTTCCGCACTTGCTGAAATTTGCCGGGGTTCAGTATTACAATTTTACAAGGAACGTCAAGTCCGAGATTTGATTATTGATAGCCGGAAGATACTGCTTTCAGAACAGGCCCTCTTTTTTGCTATCAGCGGGTCGCGTCATGACGGCCACCAATTTATTTCGGCACTCTATACAGCCGGTATCCGGCAGTTTGTTGTTGAGCATTCCATCCCGGTTAACAAATTTCCGGAAGCCAATATTTTACTGGTGAAGTCAGCTCCATCAGCACTGCAAGCGCTTAGCGGTTACCATCGGAGATCATTTATTATTCCGGTGATTGGAATAACCGGAAGTAATGGGAAAACGATTATTAAGGAATGGTTGTATCAGCTTCTATCGGGGGATTTCAAAATTGTAAAGAATCCCGGAAGTTATAATTCGCAGTTAGGAGTACCGCTCTCGGTTTGGCAAATGCAAGCTCACCATCAGCTGGGGATTTTTGAAGCCGGTATTTCCAAACCCGGTGAAATGGAAAACCTTGAGAGAATAATTAAACCTTCGCTCGGGATTTTTACTAATGTAGGCAGTGCCCATGATGAAGGTTTCTCAAATAGAAAAGAGAAGATCCGTGAAAAACTAAAACTGTTTACCCATGTTGAGAAGCTTGTGTATTGCGCAGACAATCTTGAAGTGCACAAAGAAGTAAGCAACACAGGGATCTCAACAGTCTCGTGGGGTTTTTATGCAGAAACGGATTATAAGGTCAGGCAGCAGCAAGCTCAGATTACAATTACCAGCAAAAATCAGGAGATAGAATTTCAACTTCCGTTTACGGATAAGGCTTCTACAGAAAATGTCTTGCACTGTATTATTTTGTTGCTCCACCTCAAGTATTCACCTCAACAAATTCAGAATAGAATTCAACTCTTACGGGCAGTTCCTATGCGGTTGGAATTGAAGCAGGGAATAAATAATTGTCAGATCATTGATGATAGTTATAACAACGACCTCGGTGGACTTCAAATCAGTCTTGATTTTCTGGCAAGCTCTCAAAAAAAACGGAAGACCCTCATATTGTCAGATGTACTTCAAACTGGGCTGGATGATCATGCATTGGCGGCACGAATAGCCGAGATTGTTTCTCAAAGTGGAGTTCAAAAACTAGTAGGTATCGGTCCAGTTCTACAGCATCATCAATCTCTATTCAAGATGAAGAATCTTGAAACTGATTTTTATGAAAGTACCGAAGCGGCCTTGCAAGCTGTTTCATGGGATGCATTCAATCGTGAAATTATCCTGATAAAAGGGGCCCGGATTTTCCAGTTTGAAAAGATAGTCGCGCGCCTTCAACGCAAGATTCATGGTACCCGCATGGAGATTGATTTAAACAAGATGGTTCACAATCTTAATTTTTTTAAATCAAAGTTAAATCGGGGTGTCAAATTAATGGTGATGGTAAAGGCCTTTGCATACGGGAGTGGCAGCGAAGAAGTGGCAAGCCTGTTGCAATACCATCGGGTAGACTATTTGGGTGTAGCCTATGCTGATGAGGGTGTAGAGTTGAGAAAAAATCAGATCAGCTTGCCCATTATGGTAATGAATCCAACCGAGGAAACTTATTCAACCCTTATTTCAAACAACTTAGAGCCTGTAATCTATAGCTCTGCTTTGTTACGATCTCTGGTAGATTTTCTTCAGGGTCGACCCTGTCACGTTCATCTTGAAATTGAAACCGGGATGCATCGACTTGGATTGGAGGAGCAGGATTTAGATGAGACAATTTCTATACTGAGAGCGAATAGGAATATTTACATTGCCAGCATTTTTTCACATTTGGCTGGGGCCGATGAATCAAAACATGATGATTACTCGACTACTCAATGGAAGTTGTACCAATCAGCTTATCTCAAAATCTCTTCCGAACTGGAAGTCAGGCCCATTCGCCATCTTCTTAATTCGCCTGGTATTTTGCGAATGCCGCAGTATCAAATGGATATGGTTCGGTTAGGTATTGGCTTATATGGTGTGAATCCCACATCCGATCAGTTTGAGCAACTTCAACCAGTGGCTACCTTAAAAACCGTGATATCGCAAATAAAAAAAATCAAGGCTGGAGAATCAGTTGGCTATGGTCGGTGGGGCAAGACAGATCACGATATGACTCTGGCTACTATAGCAATTGGCTATGCCGATGGATTTAGTAGAAGCTTCAGTCGTGGTACTGGAAAGGTTTTAATAAAAGGAAAACATGCTCCGGTTTTTGGTAATGTTTGCATGGATATGACCATGATTGATGTAAGTGGTATTGATGCAAAAGAAGGTGACGAAGTAATTATATTTGGTGAAGGCTTACCGATTCATGAAGTAGCGGCCAGTATCAAAACTATTCCTTACGAAATTTTAACAAATACCAGTGAACGGGTGAAGCGCGTATTCTTTGCAGAGAGTATTTGAAAAAGTAGAATTAATCCAAGGCATTAAGGGTAACCCAATACCTGTAGGCTACCATACCCTTTTCAAGTTTTGATAATCGGGTTATATCACGTTTACTAAAACGAGGCATGATTACTTTGTTGATTTTTGCCAGCGTTTTAAATAGGAATTTTTTCATAGTAGATTAGTTATTGGATTAACCACAACCCAGATTTTTCTTTAGATTCATTTTAGGAAGCCCACCAAAATCAAAGCGTTCATCCTCATCATTCTTGATTTCTGGCTTCTGAGATTTTTCTGGTTTCGCGATCTTTTTTGTTCGGGTAACTTTCTTTTTCACCACCGAAGATAATCATTGTTTAACTCTTCATGTCAACCTATATTCGCACTGTTTAAAATTAATCTAAATAAGAGGTGCGATCCATCAAGAGCGTGGCCGACATGAAAACCGGTGAAACTGCTGTAATTTCGGGCTTTACGGATGAGAGACTGTCTGTTAAGCTCTTGGAGATGGGATTTCTACCAGGCACTGCCGTTCGATTCAATTTTACAGCTCCTTTTGGCGACCCCGTGTGTGTCAGCGTTTCTGGGTATGACTTGTCCCTACGACTTGACGAGGCATCAACCATTGTGATTCTTAATTAACCGCATGTCAGGTTCAACGAAGTTAAAGATTGCCCTTGCCGGAAAACCGAATTCGGGTAAGTCTTCTTTGTTTAACCAACTCACCGGCCTCAATCAAAAGATTGGAAACTTTCCAGGTATTACCGTTGACAAGCGTACAGGAAGTTGTCAACTCAATGATCACACACAAGCAGAGATTATAGATCTGCCCGGAATATACAGTCTCTATCCACGAACGCTTGATGAGAAAATTGTGGCTGAAATTTTAGCCGATAAGAAGGGATTATTTTATCCTGATTTTGTAGTGCTTGTAGCCGATGCAACGAATTTAAAAAATTGCATGCTACTGCTTACTCAACTGATTGATTTGAGATTGCCAACAGTGCTTGCATTAAACATGGTTGACCTGGCTGCGCAGTCAGGGCAGAGCATCGATATTCAGGAGCTTTCTTCCTCGCTGGATTTGCCGGTGGTAATGATTAATGCCCGAACCGGACAAGGTATTGACGAGTTAAAAGAGATTTTGTCAGGCTCTATCAAGCCATCCAAGAATCGGATATTCAAAATCTCAGAGGAAATCAAGCCACTAGTTTTAACTATAAAAAATAAGTTTAGCCTCACGACCGACTATGAGGCTTATCAGTTTTTGCAACAGACAGATAATCTGGTTTTTCTTAATCAGGAAGACCGCGATTACATTTTTGCACAAGCTAAAGCAGAGAAATTTTTTCCTCATAAGTATCAAGGCGCTGAAACCGTAATGCGTTATGGATTTATTCAGGACCTGCTGAATCGGGTGATCCTTAAAACATCCGATCCGGAGTGGAAGAAATTTTCGTATCGGATTGACCGGGTACTTACTCATAAAATATGGGGCTACCTGATTTTCTTTTCTGTACTCTTTCTGATTTTCCAATCCATTTTTGCCTGGGCTCAAATACCCATGGATTTTATTGATACTTCGTTTGCGAGATTGAGCAATTCCCTCACCGAGCTTTTTCCTGAAGGACCCCTCTTTGAACTAATAACACAAGGAATTGTACCCGGCATAGGAGGCATTCTGATATTTATTCCACAAATCGCTATTCTCTTTGCCTGCATTTCGGTGTTGGAGGAAAGTGGTTACATGGCGCGCGTTGTATTTCTCATGGATAAAATCATGCGCAAGTTCGGGTTGAGTGGTAAAAGTGTTGTGCCTTTGATATCCGGAATGGCCTGTGCTATTCCAGCGATTATGGCAACGCGCACAATTGAAAACTGGAAAGACAGACTCATAACCATTTTTGTTACCCCCTTTATGAGTTGCTCGGCCCGGTTGCCAGTCTTTACAATTCTTGTTGCGCTCATTATTCCGGACAATAAACTTTTTGGGTTCTTTAACTACCAGGGACTGGTATTAATGAGTTTATACTTACTTGGTTTTTTTGCAGCTATTATTTCTGCATTTGCTTTAAAGTTTATAATCAAGACAAGAGAGCGGAGTTACTTGATTATGGAGATGCCCACCTATCGCAAGCCAAAATGGGCAAATGTTGGGTATACAATCATTGAAAAGACAAAGTCATTTGTATTTGAGGCTGGTAAGGTTATCCTTGCTATTTCTGTTGTACTTTGGGTGCTGGCCAGCTACGGCCCGGCAGACCAAATGAGTAGGGCAGAACAGACTGTACTCGAGCAATCTTCCAACCTTCGCCTTACTGAACATGAATTACAAAGCCGGGTTGCTGCATATAAGTTGGAACATTCTTATGCTGGCATTATTGGGAAAGCACTTGAACCGGCAATCAGGCCCCTGGGCTATGACTGGAAAATTGGAATTGCACTTGTAACTTCCTTTGCTGCACGCGAAGTCTTTGTCAGTACCGTTGCCACTATTTACAGCTTGGGAAGCACCGATGATGAGCAAACAATTAAAGGCCGGTTGAAATCTGAAATTAATCCTGACACAGGTGGTCCGCGATATACACCAGCGGTTGGGCTATCTTTACTCGTTTTCTACACGCTTGCGATGCAATGCATGAGTACCCTTGCTGTAGTAAAACGGGAAACAAAGGGGTGGAAATGGCCCTTGATTCAGTTGGCTTACATGACTACAGTTGCCTACCTGGCGGCTTTCATTATTTTTCAAAGTTTGTCCTAATCTTACATGATTCTTTCATGTTGATAAATCGAGGCCATTTCTGATTATATTTAGCCACTTTACACGCTAATGAACACTACCCGTAATTCGCAATTAGGTCTCTTATACATTGCACACTTGTTAATAAGTGCAGATGGTGTTATTGATGAAAAGGAATACCAGGCCTTGTCAAAAATCAAAAGTAAGGAATCTATCTCCGACTCACTTTTTAAGGAATTTGAAATAGCCGTGAAGGGTAAAAAGGAGAGAGATATCTATACGGAAGGTATAGATTTACTTAATGATTGCTCGGATGAAGAAAAGCTAAACGCCTTTATTCATCTTTACAAAATGTCAGAAGTAGATGGTCGTGTTCATGTGAAGGAAGTTAGGTTGCTACTCTATACAATTAAAAGTGCAGGCATAGAGTTTAACGATGTTGTTACCCGCGCCAATGCATTAACAAATTATTAATCCTCTTCCAGTCGTAATACACGATCGTTACAGCATGAAAATTTTCTAATGACCCATGGCGGCCATATTTTATCAGAACTTCACGTTAGGAATATTAGGAGGAGGACAATTGGGCAGAATGCTCATCCAAGCGGGTATTGATCTGAATCTTACTTTTAAGGTGTTAGATCCTGATCCTCATGCACCATGCTCGCAATTAGCAGACTTTACCTGCGGTAAGTTAACTGACTATCAAACCGTAATGAGTTTTGGACAGTCTTGTGATCTGATCACTATTGAAATAGAAAACGTAAATACCAAAGCACTTTATGATCTTGCTATGGCAGGAAAAAAAGTTTTTCCACAACCCGAGATCATTGAGCTCATTCAAGACAAAAGAAAGCAGAAGGATTTTTTTGTTGCCAATCTAATTCCAACAGCTGATTTTGTTCTGGTAGAAAACAGGAATGACATAATTAGCAACCAACACCTTTTGCCTGCTGTAAATAAATTGGCACGAGAAGGATATGATGGACGAGGCGTGCAGATGCTTCGAAACCAAAATGATCTTGCGAAAGCTTTTGATGCACCAGGTTTGTTAGAGAAGCTGATTGACTTCGAAAAAGAAATCTCAGTTATCGTTTCACGAAACGAAAAGGGTCAGGTTTCTTCCTATCCACCCGTTGAAATGGTGTTTCATCCTGAAGCTAATCTGGTTGAATATCTTTTTTCACCCGCACAAATTGATCAGGCAGTAGTAAGTAAGGCTGAAAAGATTGCATGCACTGTTATTGAGAAGTTAAACCTGGTTGGATTACTAGCGGTCGAAATGTTTGTTACCAAAGACAAAGAAGTATTGGTAAACGAAATCGCTCCCCGGCCTCATAACAGTGGGCATCAAACAATAGAAGGCAATGTTACTTCGCAATATGAGCAGCACCTACGGGCCATTTTAAATCTAGCTCCAGGTGATACTTCTATAATACGCCCCAGTGCCATGGTGAACCTATTAGGAGAAGAGGGGTTTGCGGGCCTCGCCAGGTATGAGGGACTTGAGGAGGTTCTAAAGCTAGAGGGAGCACATGTTCACCTCTATGGTAAGAAGCTTACAAAACCATTTCGAAAAATGGGCCATGTAACTGTTGTTGATCAGGATCTGGAAAGTTTGAAAAAGAAAGCCAACTTTGTAAAGCAGACCCTTAAAGTAAAGGCATGAATAAGCCAGTTGTAGGAATTATAATGGGAAGTCAGTCGGACCTAAAGATCATGAAAGAGGCCGCTGAGTTTCTGGAAGAGTTAAACATTCCTTTTGAGTTGACAGTAGTGTCGGCCCACAGAACACCGCAACGGATGGCTGATTACGCATCGTCAGCGAGGTCCAGAGGACTAAAAGTAATTGTAGCAGGTGCTGGTGGAGCAGCCCACCTACCTGGCATGGTTGCGTCCTTCACATCTTTACCAGTTATTGGAGTACCAATAAAATCATCGAATTCAATCGATGGATGGGATTCCGTTCTTTCCATTTTGCAAATGCCGGCAGGAGTTCCCGTAGCAACGGTGGCTTTAAATGGTGCCAAAAATGCAGGTATCCTGGCAGCTCAGATTTTGGGATCCGGAGATAAAAATATAGCCAGGAAACTAGATGCCTTTAAAAAGGGACTTCAGAAGAAAGTAGAGGATTCTTTTCGATCCATTGAGAAGAAGGGCTGGAAGAACATGGATTAGTGCAGAACAACGAGTTGTAAAAAATTGTAATTTCCCATAGTTTTTTAGTGTTCACATCGACTCATGAATCCAGAAGAAAAAGGATGGCTTAAAGAGTACCTCGAATTTCGCAAGGAATTGCTGAAAGATCTCACTATTGAAAGCAAGCGTGCATCACACCCTGAGCATTCGCTCTATCGTGTAATACAACCAACCGGCCTTATGTATGGGCAACCTGTGGGAGCGCAGGATTTGCCCAATTCAGATACCTGGAGTGAAAAGGACAGAATGAAAATTTTACTGGCGGAAAGCCTTATTAGTAGTTCACTCTTGTTTCATGATAAGCCGATTAAAACACCTGATGAACTTTCGAAAGTCATGGTTAAGGCTCTTGAGAACATTGGAAATTTTTACAACAACATCTTTCCCGAATTAGCAACACCAACCAAGACACTTTTTGGCCGGAAAAAGACACCCCTCGAGCTGGCAGAGAGAATTCTTGATAAGAGAATTGATTATACCTCTGAGTTTGACACCAATTTTTGGGTTCAGTTTTTTCATAACAGTTTATTGTTTCTCGACATATTTATTTTTGGTCAATGGATTCATACCAATGCTGATCGAATTGTTTCAGATTTCTTTAAGTATGAACGTGAGGAGCTTAGGTTTTCTGTGGTTAAAGTAATAGCCTGTGCTGCACACGCAAACTCAACGATCGAATATGAGGAAAGAAGGCTGTTAGAATTTTTCCTACAGAGCACAGAATTACCCCAGGACAAAAAGAGAGAGGCCAAGAAAATATTTGATGAAGGGATTTCGCTGGAGGAGATAAACCTGCCCACAAACAATTCATGGATTCTAAAGAAATATTTTTTAGAAATAGCGATCCTTACTATTTGGGCCGATAAGCGTGTGGAAGATTCTGAATTGGGATTTCTTAAACACTTATGCAAGTATCTCGGATTTTCAGAAGAAGACCTTGAAAACAGCATGTTAGCCATCGAGGGTTTTGTACTGGAATACTGGGAGAAGCTGAGCTATTTGCAGAATAAGCAGGACTATAATCAAGTTAGCGAACAATTTATAGAGCGGATGACTAAAGTTACAGACTCAAATAAAAGTCGTCTTGTTAAGGAGGTTCAGGAGAGTAAAGAATTGATGGAGCTATTAAGAAAAGCCAGGGCTCATGAACTTAACGAAGAGGAAAAGCAGCAGATGCAGGTTTTATTACTTGCTGCCTTGAAAACCATTCCAACGTTTGTAATTATTTCATTGCCCCAGCGATTTCTCACGCTGCCGATTTTAATGAAAATTCTGCCGAATAATTTCTTTGCAGAAGTGGCTTAACTCAGCGTTAATTTAATCCTGTAACTCTTCTGATTCTTTGTCCTTACGGGGAATCAAAACTGAGAAAACAATCGAGAGTGTAAGTGTTACAAGAATCACCAGGAAGGAGATCGTGGGCGGCATATCCGTTAACACATCGGGTATAAAATCAACGCCTTTGCCGATTTCCAATAACATTTTGGCGCCAATGAAGAACAGAATGATCGACAAGCCTTTTTGAAGCAGGTAGAATTTGTCGATAATTCCAGAAAGCAGGAAGAACATGGCCCGCAAGCCCATAACAGCAAAAATGTTGGAAGTATAGATGATAAATTCGTTGGTAGTTATTGCAAAAGCAGCCGGAATAGAGTCAACAGCAAAAATTAAGTCGGTAGTTTCAATCAAAACGATAACAAGAAAAAGAGGCGTAAACATCCACTTACCATTTACCTTGGCTAAAAACTGGCCGCCCATTTCATCTTTCGTAATTGGTAAGTATTTGCGACAGAATTTTAGAATTGGATTTTTCTCCGGATCGATTTTTTCATCACTATCCTCGAAATAGATTTTAATACCGGAATAGATCAGGAACACTCCAAAGATGTAAAGGATCCAATGAAATTTATGAATCAGGATTGCCCCAACGAAAATGAAGAATCCGCGGAAAACCACTGCTCCCAAAATTCCCCAGAAAAGTACTTTGTGAAAGTATTCTTCCTTGACTTTAAAAAATTTTAGAATCAACAGGATGACGAAAATGTTATCCACCGATAGTGCATACTCCGTCAGGTAGGCAGAGAAGTATTCGAAGGCCCCATCCGAACCTCCGCTATCCTTATCCAAAGCATAAATCAGGTAGCCGAAAACGGTACTAACCAGCACCCAGAAAATAGATTGATAGAGTGCCGATTTGGTCGAGATCTTATGGGCAGTTTTGTTGAAAATGCCCAGATCAAGAAGCAGGAAAACAAGAATTATGGTTCCAAAAACTCCAAAAAGAAAAGACTCATCTTTCAGATCAAATCCAAACAAGGTGAACAAAAACATGTCTTTTCTAAGGGTTTTTGGGTCAAAGAGAGACGATTAGTGGCCAACAGTAGGCTTGTAATCACCGCTCATAAGCGCCAAAGCTACAAATTAATTTAATTTCAAAAATGCTACTAGAGGCTTAATGCACCGCCCAAACAAAAAGAAACCACAATAGTCATAATTTATTGGCACTTGTCGCACGTGCCTTGTATAAGCAAGTTTACTTCACGAACACGGTACCCGTTGGGAAGGGTTACCGCTGGAACAACCACATCTTCCAGGCAATTGGTTTGTCCGCACTTTTCGCATTTAAAATGGACGTGTTCATGGTGATGCTCATGGGTAGAGCACGGATCACTGCATAAGGCATATTTCAAACTGCCCTCATCATCCAGCACTTTGTGAATGACCCCCTTATCAAGAAAAGTCTTAAGCGTTCGGTAAACAGTAACCCGATCAAACGAAGATGCGATTTCGTGTTCAATGTCTGAGTAAGAAAGGGCAAATGAATTCTTTATGAACAGGTTAAGAATTGCCGACCTGCTAGTGGTGGTTCGCAGCTGGTAGTCTTTGAGGATTTCGCCTTCGGGCTTTTTCATCGCACCTCTACTTGTAGTTTTAGCAAGTTACTATAAATACCATTATCGAGGGCGCTTAGTTCAACATGCGACCCTGATTCCGCAATCTCCCCGTCTTTAATAACCATAATCCGATCCACCTTGCGGATCGTGCTAAGTCGGTGCGCGATCACAATAGTAGTTCGGTTCTCCATTAATTTTTCGAGTGCTTCCTGTACTAATTTTTCAGATTGGGCATCCAGGGAACTGGTGGCTTCATCCAGAATAAGGATCGATGGATCTTTCAAGATTGCCCGTGCAATGGCTACCCGTTGTCTTTGACCCCCTGAAAGCTTTACCCCTCGATCACCAACAATAGTGTCTAACTTTTCAGGGAAACTTTCAATAAACTCCCAGGCATTTGCCTTGATGGCCGCATCGATGACTTCCTGCTCCGAAGCCCCTGGCTTTCCATAAGCAATATTCTCACGAATTGTACCTCCGAATAGAATAACCTCTTGTGGTACAATACCGATGTTGTGACGATAGTCAAAGAGATTATAAGTCTGATTTTCTTTTTCATCCACGCGAATACTTCCCGACTTTACCGGGTAAAAGCGCATCAACAAATTTATGATGGTTGACTTGCCCGAACCGCTTGGCCCCACCAAGGCTACTTTTTCTCCTGGCTTAACATTGAAACTTATTTTCTTTAACACTTCAATATCAAGACGACTAGGGTAAGTGAAAGACACCTGATCAAATTCAATGTTGCCTTTTAATTTCACGGACTGCGTTGAAGAGGAACGTTCATCGGGCTGGTCCAGAATTTCAAGGATTCGCTCAGAGGCACCAACTGAACGTTGCAACTGACTATAAATGTCTCCAAGTCCGGCAATCGATCCGCCAATAAAAGCAGTATAGAGCACGAATGAGAAAAGTTCGCCCACTTCAGCTTCGCCCGATTTAACAAGGTAAGCGCCATACCAGCTTACAGCCACAATGCCACCAAAGAGAGCCACAATAGTAAACGATATAAATAATCCACGGTAGCGCGAGGCATAGATGGCCGTCTTCACCACCTCGTCTAATGATTTTTTGTAACGAATCACTTCAAATAATTCGTTGGTGAATGATTTCACCACGGCAATGGATTGGAGAGTTTCTTCTACTATAACATTTGAACTGGCCAGTTGATCTTGTGTCTTCTTAGAGAGTTTGCGAATGAACTTTCCAAAAAACAGAGCTGCCAATACCAGCACTGGAAAAGTCAGCAGCATGAAAATGGTAAGCTTGGG
>ERZ795044.2197-NODE-2197-length-17163-cov-5.597615_pt1 | contig 17163 bp, 16 predicted proteins | sample MGYA00375128_ERZ795044 | MGnify/ENA primary metagenome ERZ795044 (study PRJEB30173, sample SAMN05720213) | anaerobic digester metagenome | isolation source: active sludge of municipal wastewater-treating anaerobic digesters | place: USA | collected 2014-12-22 ... | reverse complement strand
ATAATGCCGGGTGAAAATCCACGATATAAAACGTGCCGCCTGGTTTTAGAAAATAAGAAACGGTATCCGCCCATTTATCAAGATCGGGCAGCCAGCCAATGGTACCATACGATGTAAAGACGATATCAAATTTTTTATCAAGGTGCTCTTTCAGATCGTACACGTTGCTGCAAATGAACTGGGCTTTTAGGCCAAGTTCATTTTTTACTTCATTGGCCAGCTTGATCGCTTCGTCACTCAGGTCAACGCCGGTAACAATTGCCCCTTCCCGTTCCCAGCTCATGGTATCCATTCCAAAATGACATTGCAGGTGCAGGAGTGTTTTTCCTTTAACATCGCCCAGTTCGTTCAACTCAATTTTAGTAAGCGAGGAGGTTCCCTTTTTAAATCCATCCAGGTCATAAAAAGCAGAATCTTTATGAACGCCGGTACGTTTGTTCCAGCTCTTTTTGTTTTCTTCAAAATAAGATTGATAGATTTCCATCGGGCAAAATTAGGGGTAAAACAAACATGCCCGTCTTAAAGATGGGCATGTACCTTATTTCTCAGTTCAGGCTGAGTATGTTGAAGGGAGGATCAAAAATCAGTTCCTGTACTACTTATTTATTATCAGTCTTTGTGTTACGACTTCTCCTGACTTTACTGCTGCTTTTAAAATATAAGCCCCGTTTGACAGGTTCTTTACATCGATCGAAGGCCGGGCCGTTGACCATTCATTCAGTTTGCGGCCACTCATGTCGTACAGCCACATATGCTTTATATTATTCCAGCCAATGATATTCACCAGGTCGCTTGCAGGATTGGGATAAAGATCAATGGATCCGTTTGCTGATAATTTTACCAGCTGTGTATTGGTATAACTGAAGGTATTGTCCCGGTCGATCTTTTTTACCCGGTAATAGATCTTCTGGTTGACTGATAAAGAACGAATATCATCGATAAGCGAATAATTATTTGCTGCCTGGTTATTGGCAGCTGCAGTTGCAATGACAGAGAATGTCCTTCCGTCAAAACTTCTTTCTATTTCAAAATGTGAAACATCCTGTTCATTGGCTGTTCTCCAATTCAGGCATACGGTGTTTGCATTGCAGGTATAGGCTGAGAAAGAAATAAAGGTCAGTGGCAGTACATAATTACCGGTGTGGATCCAGAATTCGCTGAACCCGGTAACATTAAATTCCAGGTAATTGCTTCCATACAAAGAACCCGTGCTGATCTGTGAAGAAGGGATAAGCAGGACTGTTCCGCCCGAAGGATCATAAACACCATCCTCATTTGTACCTGTATACTTTGTTACCACCAATTGGCTTGCTGATGTAAGCGAAGGAATGTATGACTGCAGGTCAGCAAAATCAGCATTGGTATAATACAATCTTACTCTTTTCGGGCTGACCGGGTTAAGCGCTGGTTTTATTACATAATGCCTGCGCATATAACGTTGTCCATTATACAAGCCTGCTGTTGCATCTTCATATACCACATCACTGCGGGCGCCCAGGTCAAAACAATAATCTTTTACCGATGCGATCAGCCTAGAATTATCCGAACTGTTGTAACTGTGTTTCCAGAATCCGTCATCGAATAAACTATTACTGCTTGTTTGCACAGCCGGCAGTGCCGTAAAGGGAGCAGACGAACCCGTGCCATATTTATTCTTCAAATAATTCTCTACCTGTATGATCTCTGCAGCCGTTAAGCTGCGGTTGTAAACGATCACTTCATAGATCCATCCGCTCCAGTCAAGGTCGGCCTGGTCTTCCCGGTCGCCAACTGTAAAGCCGGTTGTTCCCGTTTCAGTAGTAACGGAACCGGCGCCCTGGTTAACCGTTTGTGCAACCCCATTCAAATTACATTGTACCTGGCTGCCTGCTGCCGGAATTTTGTACGTAACTACGGTAGGACTAAATGCACTGTCAATGGCAGTTCCTGTGATGGATGCATTATTATTTCCCACACCATTATTATCTGAATAAATATATACCGGCGTACCATAAGAGTTAGCACCATAGGTAAGTGTATTGATCAACCCGCCTCTTCTGAAAGTAAACAAAGTTCCCCCTAATACGCCACCTGCGTGTGCATTGCAATCTCTTCTTGCAACCACAAATACTGTTCTTGCGGCACCGGCCGTTACTAAATCAGAGACTGTATTATTTAAAAACACCTTTTTATTAACGCCGTCAAAATACAGTGCAGGCCTTGCTGTAGCGTCCGGAGATTTATATGTCGGCTTATTGATGGTCGTGCTTTGTGTTACATGATTACCATTGCCGCTCTGGTCATTCCACTGCTGCACAGCTTGTCCGTCTGTTGCCAGGGTTATTCCTGCATCGGTATAAACCTCTGCATCGGCTTTTAACCAAAGCACGGGGCCGCATACTGCATTGCCGGGATTATTCAGGTCGTATTTATTGATAAGATAGTTTTCTACATTGGTCCTTTCAGCAGTAGTAAGCAATCGGCTGAATAAAATGACCTCAGCAATATCGCCGCTCATCGGCAAAGCGCCATTCACAGAACCGGCTCCGCGATAACCAATATAGGATGCATTGTTCCCAAAATTATTTGTGTTGTCGGAATTGAACGGTTGTGAAGTGGGAGGCGGATTCAATATCCCGTTAACACGAACATTCACTTCATTTGTGGATAGGGATTTATCAAAAGTTCCTTCAGCCAGTATGTATTTATCACAACCCTTATGACAATAAATGGCATTGTACCCAACGTCTCCTTTCAGCGTAACAGAGGCTCCACTCCCTGCCTGCGGATTATCGTACATGGTAAAGCCGGTAGTGCTTGCATTTGCATCGGCCGTGTTTTCAAAAAAAACATTACCCCCGTTTATCTTGTATACGATGAACAGATCCGTTTTATTGGTTACAGACAGATCGATGGCCGGAACAACCAGCTGATTAAACCCGCTGGCAGTTGAAAAACGCATCACCGGTTTTCCGTTAAGTGCATTCGTAATTAATTTCGGCCGGTTGGCTGCTGTTCCTTGTGTAGCATGTTTGTTATTTCCGCTTTGGTCGTTCCATTGCTGTACGGTTTGCCCGTTGGTTGCCAATGTAACCCCGGCATCGGAATAAGCTCCGGCATCTGCCTTAAGCCACAGCACCGGGTCGCATGGGATAAAAATACTTTGTTGTTGTGCAGAAGAATAAGACGGTTCGGCAGCATTGCCCTGGTTAGTTCCGTTTAAAACCGCCCCTGTATTGCTGCAATTATTAAGCACAGTTTGCCCGGTGCCATTGGAAGCCGTATTCATGTTATAGTAGGCAACAAGGTTTGTTTCGTTTCCGGCAAGTTCCATGTCCTTTCCGGCACTGATCTCATTTGCCGTCTTTGCCTTGCTCCAGATCCGCACTTCATCAATATCACCATAGAAGTTACAAACAGAACCACAAACGGTTCTTCTGCCGATCCAGTTAATGGAATTAATGGTGGAAACAGGCGAGGTGCTATTATCCAATACCTGTGCCTGCAACACAGCATCGATATAAATATACAGGCTGTCTGTTATCGTATTTCTGACGCCTGAAATATGATGCCAGTTATTATCTGCAACAGCGCAGGCTGAGGTTGCATAAGTAAGGTTACAATAAAACCAGGCTTTGCCTCCCGATATATAAAGCATGATGCCCGGTGAACCGGAAGCCGGGCAGTCCTGGTGGGCAAAGATCATCATGCAACTGGCATTGTCATTGGTCTTTATCCACGCTTCAACCGTAAGACTTTGCGTAATGCCAAATGTAAGCGCATTGTTATAAGGAATGGAAATGCCTTCATCGGCCGCATTGCTGAAGTGGGCTACTTTGTTTGAACCGCTGAACTGCGCCTGTATCAAAGTCTTACTTAAAAGAAATAAAATTATCAATGAAAGATGTTTCATACCAGGTGATCTGTTTGGTACAAAACTGGCGATTACCTACGGCGGAGACAATACCCCCTGTGCGGCATTTTCAAAGACGGACCAGGTGGGAAAAGAAAGATCAGATCCACTTATTTTTAAGGCTTATCTGCAAGGCTTCGATTTTGCTGCTTACGTGCAGTTTGCTGTAGATGTTCTTCATGTGCTGGCGCACCGTATGTTTGCTGAGAAAGAGCTGTTCAGCTATCTGTGCATATTCTTTTCCTTCCATGCTGCATTTCAAAATTTCCTTTTCCCGTTCGCTCAGCGGTTCTATCTTGCTCTTTTCAGCATTTTTCTCAGCAGCGGGCGGTACAGGTAAGGAAGTAAGCCAGCGCCAGGCTTTACGGGCAATGCCCGGGCTCATGGGAGCTCCTTCATCCTGGTAAACCTGGTAAACAGAGTCGATGATGTTCTGGGCAGTTTCCTCTTTCAGCAAATACCCATGTGCTCCTGCCTTGATCGCATTAAAGATCCGTTCGTCATCATCAAACACAGTAAGCATGATATATTTTACCGAAGGATAAAGCGGTGCAGCCCGTTGCACGGTTTCTATGCCGCCCAATTCATTCATCTCAATATCCATAAGTACTACATCGGGCTTTACCGGAGCTGTTTTCATTAACTTTAAAAACTCGGCGCCATCTCCTGCTTCCATAATAACAGAAAAATCATTTTCTATGGAAGCCAGTTTTTCCTTGAGCGAATTGCGTAAGTATGGCTTATCGTCAACAATGGCAAGTAACATAGTGCAAAAATAGGTGGAGGGTAAAGATTACCAATACCCCCTGTGTGGCATTTAACAGGTTTATACTTTTATGGTTACAGCAGCGCCTTCTTCGGGCGCAGAGTTGATATCCAGTTCTGCATGAACTGACGCAGCTCGTTGTTTCATATTTTTTAATCCGTAATGACCTTCTGCATTTACGCTATCAGCAAAAAAACCTTTCCCAAAATCCCTGATCATAACCGTAAAAGAACCGGGTGCGGTATTTCCCTGCAACAGCAGCGTTTCACTTCCTGCATATTTGCATGCATTGGTTATGGCTTCCTGGCAAATACGGAAAAGTTGCAATGCCTCATTTGAATTAAGCAGTTTGTTTCCGGAAAAATCCTCTTCCACTTTTAATTGTATGCCGGGGAATGATTGCAGGTAACGATGTGTATAGTCTACCAGCTTATCAAAAAAATCCTGGGCGGTAACCTGTTCCTTATTCAATATCCAGATCGTTTCCCGTAATGTTTGTAACAATTGCCTGGAAGTACCTTTGACCTTTTCAATATTCTCCTCAATGCCCAGCTGCTTCTTAGAATTGATGTCGAGGTTTTCGATGTTGTTCGACAAAAGCGCCATTTGAGAACCCAGGTTATCGTGCAGGTCACGGCTTAGCCGTTCTTTTTCTTCCTGTACCTGGCGCTGCACCTGCAGTTTCTGTTTTGCATGTCTCCGTTGATACAGCGAATAAAAAACAGCCCCTGCCAAACAAAGCAGGCCGATAAATATTATTGTATAGATCTGCTTTTCCTTTTTTGCCTTAACGATGGCCATCTCTTTTTCATGCTGTATCTCTGCATTTTTAAACCGGGCTTCTGCTTCGCTTATTTTAGTATTCAGGTCGCCGCTGAATCTTTCCTCCACCAGGGCTTCTTCTTCCATCTTAAAATCATACGCTTCTTTATACCGGCCTGCCAGGTATAGGTTCTTTGAATGAAAAGTAAGGGCGGTTTTCGTAAGGTCGAGCCGGTTTATTTTTTTTGACAGCAACAATGCCTCATTACTTGTTTCAATGGCTTTCTGATATTTTTTTTCCTTTACCAATACGTCCGAATAGAACATCAGTGCTTCTGCCAGTCTCGCCGTATCATTCATCTGCCTGCTCCGCTTCATTACAAAGCCGTATAAACTTTCCGCTTTGCTTAACTGGTTGGTCCGTTCATATAAAGTGGCCAGCAGGCGATAATGCAGATTGCCTAGCTGGGTAGTATCCATTTTATTGGCAATGCTGAGCTGAATGGCTTTTTGCAGGTATTTCTCCGCCTGGTCGAAGTTGATGCCTTTTTCAATATAGATAGCACCGATGTTGTGATAACATTGTTCCAGCAACAGGTTGTACTGATTGGGCTCACTGATGGCAATGCTTTTTTCCCAATACAGCACGGCTTTCTCTTTGTCGGGGATGTGATAATAGGTATTGCCGATCAGTTTATAAAACGTAGCAACTGCCAATAAGTTATTTTGCTTCTGGGCCAATGCGATCTGCGATTGACAAAAATTCAAACAGGTATCCCATTTTTGTAATTCCTGGTATTGATGTATCAACGCCGTTTGTACAGACAGCCGGTCTTGCGCATTTAGTGCTTCTGCTGCCAGTATTTTTTTTATTTCTGTTATAGCGGCATCATGAGAGCTGCTGCTTTCTATTAACGCCAGCCTGTTGGAAAGATCATTATTATTTTGTCCGGCAGTTGACTGGCTGAAACAGGAGAGTGTTACTGTTAAGCATATAGCAGTAAGCAACTTTTTTGCAATATGAATTTTCATTCCTGCCTGCATTTTACGAATATCGATAAAGATACCGTATATCAAAACAAAAGCGCCCCGGGTATGCCGGGGCGCTTAAAAATATTTATCAGGAAATTATTTATCCCAGTGCCACTCTCTTAAAGTCGGTAACCTTCAGGTCTGTATCCACACTTTTCAGGTAATCGGCAACTGATTTGCTGTTGTCTTTTACAAAAGCCTGGGCCAGTAAGGTATTTTCTTTAAAGAATTTATTCACTTTACCCATAGCGATCTTTTCAGCCATTTCTGCCGGCTTGCCTTCTGCTTTGATCTGTTCAATGGCGATCTCTTTTTCCCTGGCAATGGTTTCAGGTGAAATAGACGTTTCGTCAACCGCCAGCGGGTTCATCGCAGCGATCTGCATCGCTACATCCTTACCGGCTTCTGCTGCTTCTTTGGTCATAGCAACCAATACACCCATGCGGTTGGCACCGTGAATGTAAGAAGCAACATAAGGAGCATCTACTCTTTCAAATTTTGAAACAGCGATCTTTTCGCCGATGGCTGCCAGCTTATCATTGATCAGTTCTGCAACGGTTGAGCCGTTCACAGAAACGGCGTTTAGTTCTTCTGCGGTTTTTACATTGTTTGCAATGGCTGCATCGGCAATGCTTTGTGCAAAAGCGACAAACTCGGCGTTTTTGCTCACGAAGTCGGTTTCGCAGCTGATGCAAAGAACGATACCGCTTTTATTGTCGGCCGTTGTTTGAGCGATCACCACGCCTTCTTTTGCTTCACGGTCGCTGCGTTTTGCGGCTACTTTTTGTCCTTGTTTACGCAACCAGTCGATGGCTGCTTCAAAATCGCCGTTGCTTTCTGTCAGTGCTTTGCGGCAATCCAGCATACCGGCACCTGTTGTCTGGCGTAATTTATTTATGTCTGCTGCTGTTATAGTAACACTCATGGTCAATTAAAAATTAAAAATTAAAAATTAAGATACCTCTCTCCGCAATTCAGTCCTGGTAGCTGCCATTATTTTGCTGCCGGCTTTCTTCCACCTGCACCCGGACCAGCGATACGACGTTTAGGTTGAGAAGAAACTCCTCTTCCACCACCGCTGCTGCGTTTGCCTCTTTCTTCGCTGCCGTCGGTTTTTTGTTCAAAGCGGGCTGCTTTGGCTTCGGCGCTTTCTTCCACATCGTGACTGTCTTCTTCATCTTTATCAGCCTGGCGCTCCTGTAATCCTTCGGCAATCGCTGCAGTAAGGTAATTTACCACGATAGAGATCGATTTGGTTGCGTCGTCGTTTGCAGGAATAGAGAACTCCACTTTGTTCGGATCGCAGTTGGTATCCACCATACCAAAGGTTGTGATGCCCAGTTTTTTTGCTTCGGCAAGTGCAATGTGTTCGTGACCTATATCCACCAGGAATAAGGCAGCGGGTACACGGCTGATCTGTGAGATACCGCCCAGTACTTTCTCCATTTTATCTTTATCACGGCTAAGGGTAAGGCGTTCTTTCTTGGTGAGGCTTTCGGCGCTTCCGTCGGCCAGCATCTTTTCAATGCTCTGCATCTTCTTTACGCTTTTACGAACGGTGTTGAAGTTGGTAAGCATACCACCCAACCAGCGTTCTGTAACGAAAGGCATATTTACACGCCTGGCGCATTCGCTCACAATTTCCTTCGCTTGTTTTTTAGTGGCCACAAACATAATCTTCTTTCCGCTGCGTGCAATGGCTTTCAATGCAGCGGCAGATTCCTGCAAACCTTCTACGGTTTTGTTCAGGTCGATGATGTGGATGCCTTTCTTTTCAGCAAAGATGTAAGGCAGCATCTTAGGGTTCCATTTTTTCTTTAAGTGACCAAAGTGAACGCCTGCTTCTAAAAGTTGCTGTTGTAAGGAAGTATTATTTTCCATTGTATGTTATTATCTGTTAATGGTTAAATGTTATCTGTTGTTTGTAGTTATGCTAACCGTATCACGATTAACCAATAACTATTAACGTTTGCTGAACTGGTAGCTCCTTCTTGCTTTTTTACGGCCTGGTTTCTTACGCTCAACAGAACGTGGGTCACGCTTTAGCAAGCCAGCCGCTTTTAAAGCCGGACGGTATTCGGCATTCACTTCTATCAAAGCACGGGCAATACCCAGCTTTGCAGCTTCTGCCTGTCCTTTTACGCCGCCGCCGGTTGCATTAACAACCACATCAAATTTGTCGGAAGATTCAACGGTCTTTAATGGCGCTTCCACCTGGTTTTGTAAATAAACCAGCGGGAAATATGTTTTATAATCTTTGCCGTTAACGGTGATCTTTCCGTCGCCCTTTGAAAGGAAGATACGGGTTACCGCTTCTTTTCTACGGCCAACTGCATTTTTTTGCTTCTCCATTATTTATTATTTGGAATTTAGAATTTAGAATTTCAGTTCTTTTGGTTGTTGAGCACCATGCGGATGATTGGTTCCCTGGTACACAAAAAGTTTTTTGTACATCTTGCGGCCCAGCCTGTTTTTAGGCAGCATTCCTTTTACGGCTCTTTCGATGATCACTTCAGGCCGGCGTTTCAACAGTGTTTTGGCTGTTTCTTCTTTACGGCCACCGGGGTAACCACTGTAGTTGTCATAAATCTTATCATCCATCTTATTGCCGGTAAGTTTTATCTTCTCGCAATTGATAACAATGATGAAATCGCCACAGTCAACGTGTGGGGTGTAGTAGGCTTTGTTCTTGCCACGCAGTATCGCAGCGATCTTTGAACACATGCGGCCTACGGTTTGATTAGTACCATCCACAACGTACCAGTTGTGTGTAACGGTAGCCTCGTTCGCATGTTTGGTAGTGAAATGTAATTTGCTCATCTTTTCTTTTTTTATTTTAAATTGTTCTTGTCCTTTGAACTCCTGAGCGGAGTCGAAGGAACCACAGCTATCCCCGTGGCTTTAAATTTTGGACGGCGAAGGTAAGCCCAATACCGCTTAGCTTCCAAGGAAAACAAGAAGTATTTTTGGGCGGACTTTTATAAACAACTGATTATCAGTAAAAATTTTGACCACTCTTTTTCATACTTCGTCCTAAACAGGATTTATTAAAAAAAACAGCCCCTGGCGGGGCTGCACTTCTCCATAAGGTGGACGCCTGGTAAGGCTATCTGACAATTAAAGTTTCACTGTTTGATCACCGGGCATCACTCGATCTTTACAAATTGCTTTGTGTAGGATTCTGTTCCCGCAATGATCCGGACAAAGTAGTTTCCTTTGGCCAGCATCGAGATATTAATGGGAATGCTGTTGGTTCCCTGCTGCAATACAATATTCCGTTGGTACAACTGCCGGCCTGCTGCATCTGAAATAACGAGTGCGGCCTCTCCGGCTACCGTACTTCCGGTTTGTACCTGCAATATGTCTTTGGCCGGGTTAGGAGAAACAAGGAGTTCCATTTCTTTCATATCCAGGCGCAGCATCACAACCTGGCTGTAAGAAAACTGTCCGTCTTTATCAACCGACTGAAGCCGGTAAAAGACCGCCTTTTTAGATTGAACCGATGCAGGCAGCAGATCGTTATGCGAATAACTGAGCGGCAGGTTTGAATTTCCGGCGGCTGTTACCCTTGCTTCATCGGTAAAGTTCACGCCATCTGTGCTTCGCTGTATATTATAATGGCTGCTGTTCTGTTCATACTGTGTCTGCCATTTTACCGTAACGGTATTGTTTTTTTCTGAAGCAGTAAACGATGTGAGTTTCACCGGAAGTGCTCCGCCACTCATTCCTATGATCTCGGCGGCAGTAAGGGCCCGGTTGTAAATACGCAGTTCATCCATTTTCCCGTTAAAGCCGTTATATTCCGGTGGTGAATATAAATAATACGACATAGTACCAAAGCGGGCTGGTATATTATACACAGGTGTTCCGGTTCCCACCACTCCGGTAACATTCAAAACGCCATTGATGTATATCATGATTGAACCACCCGATCTTACACAGGCAACATGTTTCCATGCGCCTATCGCAAAACCGCCGTTTGTGGTACCTACGCTGCTGTTGCGGAAATTGAATTGTATTTGCGGATAACCATTGGCATTCCAGAACCATACCCCTGGCCCGTTGGTATTCAGATTGTTGTCGTAGAATCCCCCGGTATGCACAAAGGGTGAATTGGCATAGACGGAGAACACTATCGTAAAATCCTGGTTGATCCCAAAACTGGTATTGGCATTTATTGCATGTGTTCCAAACTGGGGAACCGTACTGCCGGGATTTAAAAAGTTCATGGCGCTATTGGCTGTACCGGCTATATTGGTGGTAGGTGTGGCGCCATTGATGGTACCGGCAATATTGGTAGGGGTGGTAGAATTAAAATTCCCATTTAAAGGAAAGTAGGCCACCAGTCCGGCCGTAGGCTGTGCTGCGGCAACAAACACACTTAATACAATAACAGGTGTAAGCAGAATTCTTTTCATACTTGATGAATTTTGTATTTAAAATCTGGTTTTCACAACACGGTTGTGTTATGCGGCTTTCCTGGAATTGAAATGATTGCTTGCTTCCGTACGGTTACGGACATTTAGTTTTTGGTAAATATTCTTACAGTGTTTCTTTACCGTATCGAGGGATATTGAAAGCCGCTGAGCTATCTCTTTGTACAAAGAGCCTTTGGCCAGTAACGCCAGTACTTCCTTTTCACGCCTGGTTAGCGGAGTTTCTGTTTTTCTCATCTGCTTAAAGTTTAAAATTAGCCTATGTATTTACCCCAACCAATACCCCTTTTGTGTACCATGTTCGTTAGTACAAATATGCGCCGGGCATAAAAGCATATCAAGGGTATATTAACGGAGAATGGACAGGGTGAAAAAACGGTATAGAGGTTTCAGGTTTGAGGTTAATAGACTCTGTATTTACTATGAACCACCGGTCACAGACTGTTAACCCCAACAGAAATGTGTATTTTAGCGAACAGCATTCATTTGCCCACGCTAAAACGATTACAATGAACAACGATCTTATGCCCGGGGTAAAAACGCCCGAAAAGAACGACCAGGTAATTTCCTACTATGCCCTGCGTATCCTGATTGGCGCCACTGGTGTATTGTTGCCTGTACTGCTGATCATTGGTAACCTGGTTGCCAATGAAACATTGAAGATCGAGTTTTCCGTTAGTGATTATTACGATAACGGAACCGCCGGCGATATCCTGGTGGGTGTATTGTTTGTACTCGGTTTTTTCCTGATGGCCTATAAAGGATACGATAAGGCCGACAGCCTTACCGCCAACCTGGGCTGTGTATTTGCATTGGGTGTGGCGTTATGCCCAACCACCAGCAGTAATGAGTTTGTTCATATCCTGCACTTTGTTTTTGCCCTGCTTCTTTTTACGGTATTCATCATCTTTTCCATCTTTCTTTTCCGGAGGACCGACCCCGGCAAACACGTAACCCGCCAAAAAGAAAGCCGCAACAAGGTTTACCTGGTATGCGGCCTGGTGATGATCGGCTGTATCGCAGCCATTGCAATCGGCATGATCTGGCTAGAGGAACTCTGCGCTAATTTTAACCTGGTATTCTGGTTCGAATCGCTGGCCTTGATATCTTTTGGCATTTCCTGGATAACTAAAGCAGAGTTTTTGTTTTTGAAGGATGAGTAGGATGGGGTTATTTATCTTTCATATTCCCCAGGTTATACCGAAACCCTAATGCATATACCTGATCATTTTTTCTGTCGAAAGGAAGTTTACCGGTGGTATAGCTGACGAATAAACCGGTATATGATTCAAGAGAAGCCACAAAGAAAGCGGACCTGTCGAGTTTATTTATTTTTATAGCATTATTGGGATTTAGCTCCTGGTACCACCTGAAATTTGAGCTGAAATGAATGACCTCCTTCCCTATCCTTGCTACCCTTGTTTTAAATCCCACTTCAAACCTTAACCTCGAAAAAGGGTCATCGTTCCCAATAAGGGTTTTTCTGACCGTGTCTTTATTGGGAATTACATAATCAATACCAAACAAAAAAGAAGGGAATGTTGCGCCATAAACATTAAACGCAGCGTCGGTTCCGGTTAATAGTCGTATTAGGGCAAATGGATAATCTAATATATTCAGATACCGCAGCGCTTCATTTTTATTCCACCCTTTTGCACCAAACCCGATAAGTACTCCCGGGGAGAACTGCCTTTTCGTGAAATCCTGGTTTGACTCAAAAGCAAATTTCCCTTTTATACCCAGGTAAAACTGGTCAGTAACGGTTATTAAGCTGTTCACTTTTTGATACAGGTCCAGGTAAGGTTCTTTTCGTTGCCTTCTTTCAATGATGGAATCCTCTATCTCCTGTATTTTATCTGATGTAGCATCATCAATTTTCATTGGTTGCCCGCCCCACATAAATGCACCCTCATAAGAAAAAGATGATTCCAGGAAGTTGTTAGGGTTTTGTTTCTTTTTAAAAGCAACCTCTCCATTAAAGACAAGATCATAATTCTGAAGAAAAAGCGATTTTCCTGTCTTTTTATTTTTTGTCCAGCTATTGTCATACTTGTATTCAAATCCCAGCGAAACCGGGAAGCTGTCGGTCTGAAAAGCTTTGGGTTTAAGGTTTAGGTCCCTGATGAATTTATAAGGGGCAGATGGTTTTTTTTCAAGCAGCCCGAGGCTTTTAGAGAAAATATCATTCAACAGGTCGGGTTTTGAAAAAATTTCTTTTACTGCCGAAATACTCAGGCTTTCGGCTTCCTTAGGGTCAATTCGCTGGAAGATCTTTAACAGTTCAGTTTTTACGTTTTCCTGTGCAAACAGGTTTGTTGAGATAAAGAATAAAAGTATCGTCAGTATTGATCTGGCAGGCATACTAATTTTTTTGGCGGTTATTTTTTCTGTTCATCCCTGAATTTGTAGCAGGCATCAACCACGTCACACAGGCTTTCTACGGTTTTATTCTCTTTCAGCATCAATTCGGTCATTTTGAAAATACTGCCGGCTTCTGTTTCGTCATCTTCGAACTTAGCCTTATAAATTTCGACAAACTCATTATTGAGGCGGAACGATAAAATAGTTGCTTCCTGTCTCCTTAGATCGTCACTGGAATTTGCATTATAAAACAGAAGGTCTTTCATCTTTAGCTTTCCCGCCTCATCAAATTCTGTGAGCAGGTCATACTGGTTTGCCCTTTGAAGAGAGAAGTACAATGCCTTACAGGCTCTTTTCTTGGTTGTCCATGCCATAAACTAAATTCAGTTTTTTAATTATTCCTCAGCTGCATTTTACCCCTTGCAATATTGATATTGCCCGCCAGTCACTAGATAAATTCTTTAACAGGGAATTAAAACTACCGGGGATAATGCACTGGCTAATTTCACAGGTAGTGTATAGTACAGCTAACTTAAGAAATAATATCGGGATAAGTAAGATAATGTAAGTTGTTGGAAAGGCGGCCAACAACGGCGGAAAACGGATATCACTTCTGGCATTGTCTACTTCTGACAGAAAATGCAGCCAGTCTTTTGAATAATTTAAGCACATACGTATTCGTATTTCTGTTTTTCTGTGAATCCTGCTTTAGATGATCATATTTTTAAAGGCGATCTTCCTTTTGTAACTCAGGTACTCCGGGTTATCGAAATATTTATCCACCCAGCTGAATCCGTTTGCTGCGGGCGCTTCTTCCAGGAAAGGTTTGAATGTACCTCCATCAGGAGAATTCAGCCATTCCCTGAAATTGAAATGATCGAACAACCGAATAAATTCGGTCAGGTAAATATCCATCTCCCGGCGGTAGCCGGCTCCCTTTATCACCAGCATGTTTTCATCATTGGCATTGGTAGACGGCTCTGATAAATTTGCAGATCCTACTACCACAACCGGGTTCTTACCCAGCGGATCAATCACCAGCAGTTTATTGTGAACATAATCGGTGCCGCCATAGAATAAACTTCCGGAAGATTTTTCTGCCAGCCATTGATCAACCGGGTTTTTTATTGCTGCCCCAACAGCCACATCAAGATCTGAATCGTTGGGTTCAAATTTGTTATGTCCTTTATCTACAATCACGTACCGCGGAAAATTCTTAGGGGTATTAAATGCATTCTGAAAACGCATATCAATATTAAAAGGAAATATTCCGCAAGCCAGCTCACCGGCCGTTTCCACCAGCCTGGCATACACATCCAGCATGGTAAGTGAATCCCGTGGACTGAAAAAAGCGGTAATGCTGTTATCGGGCAGATTACCGGCAGTCACATCAGCCTGCAGGTTCATCACTTCGGTAACCAGTGTTGCCTTGGTGGGATCCTGCAAAAGAGCATTCCAGAATTTGAGGTATTTATCCGCAACGACTGCGTCTGTTATAATATGCCCGGTATTGCATTGGCCAAAGATTCCTTTTTCAGAAATATTGGTGGAACCTGTCCACACTTTTGTTGCTTTCCCGGTTTTGCTGCAGTGTACCAGGAATTTATTATGGGGGATCTTCGCTTTTGTTCTCCATTTTTTTACCAGCCGGGTTATTCCAACACGGCGTACGGCTTCCAGGTTCTCATCGCCGTATTGTTTTCCATCAGCAATAAGCAGCACATTCACCCCCCTGTTCTTTGCTTCTTTTAATAAGCCCAGGGTCCGGTCTTCTTTAAATTCATAAAAACACCCGTACAGGTATTCGCCGGGTTTGGCTCTTGCGATATAGTCCCGGAGTCCTTCAAACAAACCACGGGATAACCACGTAAGTGCACGTTCTCTGGTGGCGTCATCCATATCAGAGATCTTTCCTTTCGGAAAATTTTCTGAATAAGACTGGCTTCCCGAAACACCCCGGTTAAAATACACGCCTTGTTTGCCATCCCACTCCTTTTCGGCGGTTACTGTAACTTCAACCGGCGGCCCGTATTGCAACTGGTTTGGTTTACCAAGCACCGGCGTGATTTTAAAGGAATAGCTGCTGCCCGGCTGAACCGTAAAATCCTTCCACATAAAACTCTGAACAGGATGCAGGTGTGTTGGATACTGCTGCCCTTTTACGGGGTCAGGGATAACAGTCTTAAAACATTTTTGACCCATGAGCCAGATACGTTTACCGGTTCCCAGGTCTTTTCTTTCCACGGCAAAACCCAGTAATCCCTGTGGCTTATTTACATAGTCGAACGACAGAACAACGGTATGTGTACCTGCCACGGCGTACACTTCCAGGTTCCCATTTGATGCTTTGTTGCGCATAGATTAAGTTTTAATAGAAAATTCCGATGGCTTCTTATGGTAACATTTATTACAGGCAATTCCCGGAACTACCCGGTTCAGTTCTTCACAATCGTTAAGGATTTTAATCAGGAGAGACCTCACATTTCCCCGGCCATTTTATTATTGCTAATACACGTAGTGATAATTTCCTGTCAGCCAATCATCATAAAACAGAAGATGAATCTTAACCTTCCCTAAAGATGCGGCCAACAAAAAAATATTCCGCCCGTGTTTCACTGGTATTTACAACCGTTAAAACACCGGTTTACCACCTGTATATTCCTTTTACCAAAAGCAATGCGCCGGTATTGATTCCGGTGATGCTGTACATCACCTCTAAATAAATTATGCCTGAACAGGGAATTGTTGAGAAGCTGTGGGGAGATAATGCCAAACGGTTATTTCGAAGGCAGTGGATGATACAGCTAACCTAAATAATAATATCGGTAAAAAGAAACGGACGGGGGGTCGAATTTTTTCTACTCATGCCGAGTACCAAGACTTATGTGCTTACAGGCCAGGTTGAGAAAAGATGACATCCTTAAACAGGATGTCATCTTCTGGTTGTATTGAAAAGATCAAAACCGGAAAACAATATTGATACCGGCACGTATGCCTGCCCAGGGACCTTTAATATCCATGTTGGCGCCATTGGCATCAACCGTATAGGTAAATTTTGTGAGGGGAATATCCAGGTCATTCAATTCATCCCGTAACGACTGTTGTTCGGAAGGACTCATTGATTTTTTTCCGCTCAGGCTTCCGTTGGAGCTGCCGTAGTTGGGACCCAGTATCCACCAGTCTAAATAAACCCTTCCACCCAGTTTGAATTGAGCGCCGATCATCAATCCGCCGGTTATGCTGGTTACATTTCCACTCATTGGGATGGTTTTGGTTACCGAGGCATCGTCGTATTCAAATACCAGGTCGGCATTATACCTTGCAATGTTTGCAAACAGCCCCAGGTAAAATCCACGAAAGGCTCCTTTCTTGCTGAAGTAATACCTTACTTCAGGCATAAAAGCAATATTGCCTACTTTAAGATTGTTCAACTGGCGTTCGGTGTCCGGGTCATCGGCCAGGTCAACGAAAACACTTTTTAACGGAATGCTGCCGGTGGGCATGTAGCGGAATGTTCCGGCAACGGTCACTTTGCGGGCTACCGCTCTTTCGTACTGGATGCTGATGTTCTTTAATGCCAGCGCCGGCAGGTTCAGCTTTACCATGTTCTTTAAAGGAGCAGGTTCTTTACTGTCCTTTTCCTTTTGTGCAAGCAATGTGGCGCAACAAAGGGTTGCTGCCAGCAGCAGCGATAATTTTTTCATGCTTAGTTTGATTTAGTGGTTAATGGAAAGTAATGGGTAAATATAGATTTTATATAAAGGGAATACTATACCCAGTTGCCGCAAGTTTTGAGAAGCTGTGTTGCCTGTTGATTCATTCATTTTTTTACAGCGCTGCTTTTATCTCTTTCCCGTGCCAAAATTTATCGGCCCTAATATTTATATTTGAATAATACTACCCGCCCATTGTAA
>ERZ795044.2190-NODE-2190-length-17185-cov-5.247636_pt1 | contig 17185 bp, 16 predicted proteins | sample MGYA00375128_ERZ795044 | MGnify/ENA primary metagenome ERZ795044 (study PRJEB30173, sample SAMN05720213) | anaerobic digester metagenome | isolation source: active sludge of municipal wastewater-treating anaerobic digesters | place: USA | collected 2014-12-22 ... | reverse complement strand
GGTGCCGAAGATACCTATTGCATTGAAGCGTTGATGCAGGATGGAAAAGCATTACAGGCAGGCACCTCCCATTTCTTAGGACAGAACTTTGCCAAAGCATTCAATGTGCAGTTCTTAAATAAAGAGAACAAACAGGAATATGTGTGGGCAACATCATGGGGCGTATCCACCCGGCTTATCGGCGCATTGATAATGGCCCACGGCGATGACCAGGGCATTGTAATGCCGCCGAAGATCGCTCCCTTCCAGGTGGTGATCGTGCCTATTTATAAAGGTGAAGAAAGCAAAGCACCCATTGATGCAAAAGCGAATGAGATCATGGCTTCATTAAAAGCCCGGGGCATCCGGGTTAAATACGATAACAATGATAACAACCGCCCCGGCTGGAAATTTGCCCAGTACGAACTGCAGGGTGTGCCCGTGCGGATCGCCATGGGATTGCGTGATATGGAAAACAACGTGGTGGAAGTTGCCCGCAGGGATACCAAAGAAAAAAACAGCATGTCGCTGGAAGGACTGGCCGGTAATATCGCAAGCCTGCTGGAAGAAATTCAGCAGAATATTTACAACCGGGCACTTGCTTTCCGAAACGAGAGCATCCGGCCCGCCAATACCTGGGATGAGTTTGTAAAACTGCTGGATGAAAAAGGCGGCTTCATCTCTGCTCATTGGGACGGCACGGCCGAAACAGAAGACAAGATAAAGGAACAGACCAAGGCCACCATCCGTTGTATTCCTTTGGATAACAAACAGGAAAGCGGTGCCTGCATCTTAACCGGTAAACCAAGTACGCAACGGGTGTTGTTTGCAAGGGCGTATTAGGAACGTTATCCGTTAATCCGTATATCCGTTAATCTGTTAATCCGTTAATTAGTTAATCCGTTAATTAGTTAATCTGTAAATTCGTTTGTGCTGATTGACAGATGTGCTCACGGATTACCTAATTACCTAATTAACGTGTTAACCAGTTAACGTCCCAACAACAATTAATGTCGTTCTACTTTCTAAATATCGTAGGCTGGCTTGAGCAGCACCAGCTTCCCTGCCTGTTCAAAAAGATCACGCATACCGATTGCCCGGGTTGTGGTATGCAGCGTAGCTTCTTATTGCTGCTGAGAGGGGATATGGCAGCCAGTTTTCAAATGTACCCTGCCTTGTTGCCTGTGCTGGTTCTTTTCGTGATCTTAGTATTACATTTGATCTTTAAGATCAGGAAAGGTGCCCTTATCCTCAGATATTCATATCTTCTCTGTGCAGGCATTATCCTGCTCAGCTATATTTATAAAATAGTAATTACCAAAACACAACTACTAGCATGAACGAACAAAACAAGGATTACCAGAACCGCAGCAACATCAATGTAAACGCTGCCCCGCTTCCCAATGCAACCGCTACACTGGTATTAGGGATACTATCCATTGTGGTATGTTTCATCTGCGGCATCATTGCCCTTGTAATTTCAAACAAAGACGTAAGTATGTACCGTGCCAACCCCGAACTTTATTCCGAAGCTTCGTATAATAATATCCGGGCCGGTCGTATCTGTTCCATCATAGGTATTGCCCTGCAGGTGGTAGGACTGATATTTTACCTGGTAGTGATCGTGTTTGCGGTAACCACTGCTACCCAATTTAATTAATAAAACATATTATAGCCTTAAAGAAAAGCCGTTGAAATATTTCAACGGCTTTTCTTTTGCATTGTGCCGGAAGTTTTACATATTCGTTCACTCATAAATCAAAACAACTGTTATGGAACCCAATCAGAATCTTTTAAACAGCGATCTGCAGATCGATCAATCGGCTCACATATATCTTTCTGAAACAGCCAGGTGGGCAAACTTCTTAAGCATTGTAGGCTTTGTACTGAGTGTGATCGTGGCCATTGCCGGTCTTTTTACAGGCGTGTTCTTAGGTAGTATGAGCAGTACGTACGGAAACAGTTCGGTCATCGGCGCCGGCTTTGCCGCTGTTTTTTATCTTATCATTGCCGTTTTGTATTTTGTAATGTCGTTGTTCTTATACCGGTTTGCATCTAAAATGAAAATGGCCCTGTACACAAACGACCAGGAAACATTGAACAATTCTTTTCTGAATTTAAAGAACCTGTATAAAATGATGGGGATACTCACGATCGTATACCTGTGCCTGATCGTATTGTTCATGATATTCGGTATCGGGGCAGCCAGTTTTTTAAGATAAATGCTCATTCCCGGGTTGCCAGGTAATTGTAATCTTCCAGCAATTTTTCCAGGAACTGGTCAACATACAGGTCCGATTCTATGTTGAGCACTTCTTTTATTTTAAGGGCCACCCGGTGGCACATATCGTAATTGTTTCGTTTACCTGCCTGGGTTAAAACGGTTTTGATGGTATTGATGTCGCGGTCGCTCAGCCGCATCACCTGCGGGAACATCACTTTATAATCTGTTTTAGTAATGTTCATAAAAACCGTATCGGCAACGGTTAATGCCGATTTTGCATTCACCACCACCGTACCGGCGATCATATCACCCAGCCGCTGGTTCCGGGGCGAAACGGCGATAATGATAACTACGGCGATGCCAAACAGCCCGGTGGTAAATGCATACGCAACCACGTTAAAGTTTGAAAAAGCGATATAGCCAAAGAAGAAGGGCCACTCAAAGAATTTGGTGATCCAGCGCAGCATGAACTGGCCCAGGGTTGGTTCGCCGCCTTCCAGGCTTATCACCCGTATGCCCATGATCTTTTTACCAACCGTTTGGCCGTTCATCCACAGTTCAGTAAGCAGGGAATACAGTAACATGGGTAAGGATATGATGAGAATATCAAGGCCCATATTTTCTTCCAGCGACAGGATGAACCCGGTATACAGCAGGTATTTCATGCTGTACAGGTAGATCACCAGCAACACAAAATCGAGCATATAGGCCAGCAGGCGTTTATGAAATTCGGCGATCTCAAATTCCAGGTCGATATTAAAGGCAGTGCCGATTGAAATAATGGACATGATGCCTGCAAATTACTAATTGCCGGGTACAGCGTATGCATGAACAGGAGTTTTTTTATTCCTGAAAAAAGACGAATTTGTACCCTTTAATTCAAAACCTTAATTTGGCCCTATGCGGGAAGCAATGTTCATCAAGAAGAATGCGGAGAAGTGGAACGAATACCAGCATGCGCCTACCGATAACCCCGATATAACGGCAGAACGTTTTGTTGACCTCATCGATGACCTGAGTTATGCAAAAACATTTTATCCAAAAAGTAAGGTAACCCGCTGGATAAACGGCATTGCCGCCGGCATTTATCAAAGTATCTACCGCAATAAAAAAGAAAAGTACAGCCGCATCTTCATTTTCTGGAAATACGAACTGCCGCTTTTATTCAAACGATACCATTCCATCTTTTTATTTACCACGGTTCTTTTTGTTCTCTTTGTTGCCATCGGCGTGTTCTCTTCCATGTACAACGAACAATTCATACGGGGCGTACTGGGCGACGGGTATGTGGATATGACCGAAGAGAATATTGCCAAAGGCGATCCCTTTGGCGTGTATAAAGACGATAACCCCTTTTCCATGTTCGTACGCATCGGGTTCAATAATATCCGGGTGGCTTTTCTTTCATTCATTTTCGGGTTTACCCTGGGCATACTTACCATTTGGGTGATGTGGCAGAACGGGTTGATGCTGGGGTGTTTTCAATACCTGTTCTTTTCAAAAGGCCTGGGTATAAAATCGGTGATGGTGATATGGATACACGGCACCCTGGAGATATCTGCCATTGTGATCGCTTCCACCGCCGGGTTCATACTGGCCAGCGGGATATTATTCCCCAAAACCTATTCAAGGTTTGTTTCGTTTAAACGGGGAGCCAAAGATGCAGCCAAGGTTTTAATAAGTTTGATCCCCGTTTTTATTGTAGCTGCTTTTTTTGAAAGCTATGTTACTCACCTGATGAGCCAGACATATGACAAAGCAAATAACCCGGGCCTGCCGGTGTGGGCAAGTGTATTGATATTATCTGTTTCACTCGCATTCATCATCTGGTATTTTGTAATTCATCCTATCCGCTTACACAAGAAAGGCTATTATATCCGTCCCGATGGCATCATCCACCGGCTGAAAAAGGAATATGAATAAATTCATCAGCATATCAATAGCGGCATTATTATTCTTTTCTGCGGCTTCGGCGCAGCAAAAGAGATACCTCTATGTTGATTCCTCGTTGTTAAGAAATGAATCTTCGTATGATGATACAGAAGTGATGCCTGCTGATGAGGAAACCGGCACCCCGTCGGAAGATCATACCCTTAACACAGAAGTTTCGGGAAAGCAGGGAACCGATACCACCCTTTACCTGAATGGCCTGAGCGTTCCGGCCGATTCGATCCGGCGCTGGAAGAATGCCAAAGAATTTGCCTACATCAAATACATCGACAGCCTGCTGAAAGATAAACAGGATAAGGAAAAGAAGAAACCAAAACAGTCAGAGTCAACCGGCCCGGGTTTCCTGGACCGGCTGCTGTCTTCCGGTTTTGTGCAGGCATTATTGTGGACGCTTGCAGGTCTTTTTATCCTCTTCATTGTATACCGGTTATTTTTATCAGAAGGCGTTTTCAGGCGTGAGAGCAAATCAGCAAAAGCCGTGAATGCAGAAGTGGAAGAAGAGCAGATCAATTCAGAAACTGATTTTGATGCACTGGTGAACCAGGCATTGCAGCATAATAATCTCCGCCTGGCTGTAAGGTACCAATACCTGCGCTCGCTGCATAAGCTGGCGGCAAAGGAACTGCTGCAACTGGCCCCGGATAAAACCAATTACCAGTATGTACGGGAACTGAAAGAAACGTCGCTTCAGAACGATCTAGCATCACTCACACTGAACTATGAATATGTTTGGTATGGTGAGTTTGAGGTAGACCGGGATACGTACCAGAAAATAGAAACAGGATTTAAAAACTTTAACCAGAAAATATAGCCGCCGGTTGCGCAATACATTCACATATCTTTTTCTTACGCTGCTATTGGCCTTGCTGTTGTTTTCCTGCCAAAAGCAGCAGGAGCCAAAGTTGCCGGTGCTGAAAGAGACCTTTTCAAAAAAAGATAACAATCCTTTTGGCGCCAGTATTGCCTATCGCCAGGTAGAGGCGCTGTATACGGCCAATACCATCCGCAACATACGCCAGCCTTTTTCTAAAACATGGAAAGATATCAGCGATACGGCTGCTTTGTACGTCTGCATTTCGCAGGCCCTGCTGGTGGATGAGGAAGAAGCGGACGCCATGCTGGAATTTGTAAGCCAGGGTAACGACCTGTTCATTGCGGCCGGTTATATTGATGAGATACTGCAGGAAAAGATCAACTGCAGGACCAAGATTAATCTCAATTCCCTTTTTGGTTTTGCCGACCTGGTGCAAACCGGTACCCGCTCGCTGGTAGATCCGGATTCAACCCGGTCTTATTTCTATTATCCCTTCAATAATTATTTTACTAAGATCGATACGGGCCGCACAAGGATCGTTGGCCTTAACGAAAAACTTCAGCCCAACTCCATTGTGTATTTTTATGGCAATGGTAAGATATACCTGCATTGCGATCCCCGGGCATTCAGTAATTATTTCCTGCTGAAGAACAATAATTATAAATACATGCAGCAAAGCCTGGCCTTTACAGCAGAAGTTCCGCAACACGTGTACTGGGATGATTACTACAACAAACTGCGCCGCCGCAGGGACGGTGATGGAAATTTTTCCACCTTCAGTGAGATAATGAAACACCCGCCGCTGAAATATGCTTTCTGGACAGGCCTGGTATTGCTGTTGCTGTATGTGCTTTTTGGCGGCAAACGCATACAACGCATCATCGACCAGCGCAAGCCCAATGAGAACACAACCGTTACCTTTACCGAAACCATCGGCCGGTTATATCTGCAGAAAAAAGACAACAGGAATATTTCCGACAAGATGATCACGTATTTCAACGAATTCATCCGCAACAAGTATTTCCTGAACACCAATGTGGTCAATGATGATTTCATAATATCGCTGAGCAGGAAGAGTGGTGTGCCGAAAGATAAAGTGGAATCGCTTTACCGCAGCATTGCCGATGTGCAGGCAAGCGAACAGGTAGATGATTACCGCCTGCTTTCATTGAACGAACAAATTCAACATTTTCATAAAAATAAAAACTGATGGAAGAAAATCTTTTTCAACAACGCATCGACCTCAGCGGCCTTAACAGGTCGGTTCATGAGATACGCAACGAAATTGCCCGGGTGATCGTAGGGCAGTATAAAATGGTTGACCTGCTGCTGATCGGGTTGCTCTGCGATGGCCACATCTTAATTGAAGGCGTACCCGGTGTTGCCAAAACATTAACGGCAAAACTGCTGGCAAAGATCATAGATGTGGATTTTTCCCGGCTCCAGTTCACGCCCGACCTGATGCCCAGTGATGTGATCGGTACTTCGGTATTCAATCCAAGAGAAGGAGAATTTAAATTCAAATCAGGTCCGGTATTCAGTAACATCGTGCTGATAGACGAGATAAACCGGGCACCTGCAAAAACGCAGGCGGCTTTGTTTGAAGTAATGGAAGAGCGCCAGGTTACGGTGGACGGGCATACCCATTTAATGCAGATCCCTTTTATTGTACTGGCCACCCAAAATCCCATTGAGCAGGAAGGAACCTATCGATTACCCGAAGCGCAACTGGATCGTTTTCTTTTTAAGATAGAAGTGAAGTATCCTTCCTTGGAAGAAGAGATCGCCATCTTAAACGGTCAGCAGGGAAAATCGCAGTTGCAGATGCTGCATGATGTAAGAAAGATATTATCGCCGGTGGATATCCAGCATTACCGTACACAGGTTCAGTCGGTGATCACCGAACCAAAGATCGTGGAGTTCATTGCCCGGATCGTGAATGAAACAAGAAATAATCCTGCTTTATACCTGGGCGCTTCGCCCCGGGCATCGCTGGCCATACTGCGGTCGGCAAAAGCCAGTGCGGCTATCAAGGGGCGTGATTTTGTAACGCCGGAAGACGTGGTGGAAATGGCGCCGCATGTATTGAGGCACCGCATTATCCTTACACCAGAGAAGGAAATGGAAGGGGTTACCGAAGATGACCTGATCGATACCATTTTAAAATCCATAGAAGTACCCAGGTAAATCATGCCCGAATTCATAAAGAAATATATCGGCGCCTTGTATCTCACCCGCAGGATCTACCTGCTGGCGGGGTTTTGTATGGTGCTGTTTGTAATTTCTTTCCTGCTGCCTGTATTATTCCCATATGCAAAGATCCTTTTCTTTGTTTTTATTGTATTGATCTTTGTAGACTACCTGTTCTTATTTGCGTTGAGCAGAACACCTGCGGCCAGCCGGTTGATGGCAGACCGCCTGAGTAACGGCGATGAGAACAAAATTGAAATGCAGGTGAAGAACAATATGCCCTTCACCGTTCGCATGGAGATCATTGATGAGTTGCCGGTGCAGTTCCAGATAAGGGACTGGTTACTGGAGTACCGGTTTAAGGCAAGGGAACAAAAGAATATTTCGTACAAACTGCGGCCGGTGGAAAGGGGACAGTATCATTTTGGACGTATCATCCTTTATGTCCGCTCGCAACTGGGTTTATTGAAGCGCAGGTACAATATCGAAGCGGCACAGACAGTACCTGTTTATCCATCTTACCTGCAGATGCGTAAGTATGCCCTGCTATCGCAAACAACCATACAAAGTGAACAGGGTAACCGGCGTATGCGTAAGCTTGGGCACAGCATGGAGTTTGAGCAGATAAAGGAGTACGTACGGGGAGATGATATCCGCAGCGTGAACTGGAAGGCCACGGCCCGTAAAGCATCGCTGATGGTGAACAGTTATACCGATGAACGTTCGCAACAGGTGTATTGTGTGATCGATAAAGGACGACTGATGAAAATGCCTTTTGGCGGGCTCACGCTTTTAGATTATGCCATCAACAGTACCCTGGTGCTTGCCAATGTTTGTCTGCAAAAGCAAGACAGGATAGGAGTAATGACATTTGCCAATAAGATGGGATCGGTCATCGCTGCCGACCGTAAACCGATACAGCGGGAAAATATTCTGCAATTACTGTACAACCAGGAGACGGCTTTTTTAGAAAGTGATTACGAAATGCTTTACATGCAGATACGCAGCCGGGTAAAGCACCGCAGCCTGGTGGTATTGTATACCAACTTTGAATCACTGAACGGACTTTACCGACAGTTGAATTATTTACGGTCAATTGCCCGGCATCATTTGCTGATGGTGGTGTTCTTCGAAAACACGGAGCTGCACCAGCTCAGCGACCTGGATGCCCGGAATGTAGAAGATGTTTACGTTAAGACCATCGCCGAAAAATTTGCCTTCGAAAAAAGGCTTATCGTAAAAGAGTTACGAAAACACGGGATACTGTCGGTGTTAACTCCGCCGGAGCAGCTTACTATTAATGCAGTGAATAAGTACCTGGAGTTGAAGGCGAGGCAGGCGATATAGCAATTAGTGATTAACTTCCTTCTGTGATATCTAAGATCGTCTCTTTACAACAGACTATAAAAGAAAATGCCGCCCCTGCGGGGCTCAGTTCACATAGTTTACCCAGGTTACCAAAATTTCAGCCCTATGGGTTTTTAGAGTGATTTTACAGATCGCTATGAATATATTTTCAGCAGGTTCTATTGAACTTTCAATCTTTACCTTTGCAAAAATAACAGTGGCACGCAAACAAACATATAGAATCAGGTATACCAATAAGCTGGCGGAAGCAGGAGAGAAGCCCGAAAAGCCCGAACGTAAAGAGCGGGTACCCGTTGATCCGTTGATACAGCAACCCTACCTGGATGGGAAAGTGCTGTTGATAAATAAGCCGCTTCACTGGACATCATTTGATGTAGTAAGAAAACTCCGCAGCCTGCTCCAGATAAAAAAGATCGGGCATGCCGGTACATTGGATCCGCTTGCAACGGGATTGCTTATTGTGTGCACCGGTAAGTTCACCAAGAAGATAAATGAATACATGGCGCAGGAAAAGGAGTATACCGGCAGTATCACACTCGGCGCAGTTACACCTACTTACGACCTGGAAAGTGAACCCCAACAGCAGAAAGACCACTCTTTTCTTACAGAAGAAATGATACGATCCGCAACGGAGAAATTCATTGGCGAGATCGATCAATATCCGCCCATGTTCTCCGCAATAAAAAAAGACGGGGTGGCCTTATATGAACTGGCACGCAGGGGAGAAGAAGTGGAACTGAAAGCGAGAAAAATTTTTATCCGGTCATTTGAGATCACATCCTTTGAATTGCCTGTTGTGCATTTCAAAGTGGTTTGTTCTACCGGAACTTATATCAGAAGTCTTGCGAACGATTTTGGTGCAGCGTTGGGTTGCGGTGCTTATCTGAGCAGTTTATGCCGTACACGTATCGGGGAATTTAAGGTTGATGAGGGAACCACCATCGAAGAACTGGAAAAATCACTGAATGGTTAACTTGTTAATCCGTTAATTTGTTAATCGGTTAATCCGTGGACTCATTATTATGGACTATACGCTGGAGAAATTAGAAGTTTATCAATTGGCAGAATCTTTTTCTGATGAGATATGGGAATTGGTAAATAGCTGGAATGGGTTTCAGCGGGAGACAATCGGTAAGCAGATCGTAAGGTCTGCTGATTCAATTTCAGCAAATATTGCTGAAGGATATGGCCGTTTCTACTATAAAGAAAGTAAGCAGTTTTTCTTTTATTCAAGGGGCTCACTGCAGGAAACAAAATCATGGCTTTCGAAGTGTAAAAGAAGAAATATTATTGAAATCGGTAAGGCAGATAAGTTGGTAGCGGAAGCTGAAAAAATATTAGCTAAACTCAATGGGTATATTAGATTTGTTGCAAAGTCTCCCAGGCACAATAAAATGAAGGATCCTGTATAGATTCAAAACCAGTTAACGTATTAACCAATCAACGGGTTAACGTTTTCTAAAAAGGATAATTTATCCCGATACTCATATTAAAATTCTCGTACCGCCATTTCTTATACCGGTTATCATTGTAAGTACCGCCGGGGTTATTGGGATCGGGTACCTGTTCTCCCCGTTTAAAAATATTATTGAATGAAACACCGGGCAATTGCCAGCCATCGTTCTCACTCAGGTCGGGACGCTTGATACGGAAGCCCAGGTCGAAGCGGAGAATTACATAGTTGAAGTCGAGCCGGAAACCTGCACCCGCCGCCACGCCCATTTCTTTATATAAATTTTTGAACTGGAACTGGGCGCTGTCTGTTCCGCCTCCGGGTTTTGAGTTACGGGTATTCCATACATTGCCAATGTCGAGGAATAAAGCGCCTCTTAATACTACCGAATTGGGGATGATCTGTGCGATGGTATAGCGATACTCGATATTACTTTCTAGTTGTATGTCGCCGGTCCGGTCATTGAATTTATTTTGTCCAAAAGGAGTAAGTGGCTGCGATCCACGGCCAATACCTCTTACCGGCCAGCCTCTCATGCTGCTGCTGCCTCCCCCAAAGTATTGTTTAAAGAAGGGAAGCGTGGTATCTCCTTTTGCTGCAATGCCAACACCGCCAAACATACGGAAAACAAAAGCCGACTTGGGTCTTGTGGCTGAAAAGATGTATTCCACATCTGCTTTGACAAACTGCCGCATATACCTTTCAAAGAAACCAAAGCGGCCCCATAGCAACCCCGATTCTTCCACGTTCACTTTAAAAGCATGCGAACGGTTGGGATGCCTGTTGTTCACTTTCACCGATTGGTAACCGATGCTGGAGCCGGCTACTAATGAAGTGTTGAAGGAATACCGTAAGAAGGGATTCTCTTCCAGTGTTCGTTTGAAACTGTCGGTTTCATTATACAAACGGGCAAATTCAATATTGAGGGGTTTAAATATCCAGCGCCTGCTGTTTCTTGCATCCGTACTTCTTTTTATCTGCTGATTGTAGTCATACCCGATGGCAAAATTGAACGATTGCAGGTTGAAGAGGTTGATTCGGTTGATATACCCCACTTTTGAATTGATGAACGATTTGGTATTGGAAAGCCGGCTGTCGTTTGTAAGATTCTTTAATGGAAAGATGAAACGGGGAAATACGATCGTGTTGGAATAACTCACTTCATTTGAGTTTACGATATTCTTCCGGTTGTTGCTGTCTGGTTTAAAGTTCAGTTCTATACCGGCCCGCAGCGAATGCGACATGTTGATTCCTTCTTTGCGTAAGTTACGGTCGAGCACGGTAAGATTGCCCGAAAGGCCCAGCAGGTTACCGGCATTGGCTGCTGTAACGTTGTTGCTGTTGCTTTGGGCAGAATAGCTGGCTTCAATACCGGCTTCAAACCCGTATCTTTTTCCGGGAACCAGTTGAACAAGCAGGTCAATTTTGCGTATGCTGTCCTTCGCTGTTAAACTGTCTTTGTGTTCCGCTACCTGGATATTGGTGCTTTGCCATACACCCGCCCTGGAAAAGTTATTGAGTGTTTTATAAAAATTATCCTGGTTGTAAAAGTCGCCCCGGCGTACAGCCAGGCTCCGCCGAAGAAAGCCCGTTCGGAATAATTTTTTATGATACTTCACGATAAAATTTACCCGGCAGGTATCGCAGTCTCTTTTCTTTGCCAGGGTTGTCAGCAGTGAATTATCCGTTGGTTTATCTCCATTCCGGTAATCCGGGAAAATATAGATGTTATCAATATAATATTTTTTCAGTTTGCTGCTGTCGGCAGGCGGATTGAGCACCACAGCCAGTTTAACGGTAGGAGAATTCCGGGCAAGGTTCGCTTCTTCCAGTAACTTCAACTGTTCAAATATATCGTCGGTAATGGTGGTGAGCACAGCAACCGTGCTATCGCCCCGCATGATCAGTTCTTCGGATGAGAATTTATAATAACCATTGTTCCGGTACAGGTTCACCATCCTGTTCAGTTCTGCCAATACTGCTGCCTTGGTTACCGGATTTCCTTTCCTGATGAAACTTTCTTTGACATTCTCCAGGGCCAGTTGCTGCAGGTCGGGTTTTCGTAAAATATACATGATGGTATCGATCAGGGTAGGTTTGCCGGTCTCCACGCTGTATTGTACATGAACCCGTTGCTGTTCACCCTTTACGGTAGTATCAGCTTTATACTCCACCCTTGACCGGTAATAACCCAGGTGCCGCATGGATGCTTCCATATTGCGTGCCGACTGACCGGCAGAAGCGCTGTCGTATGCAGGCGGTCTTTCTATATAATGTAAAATGATCCATGAATCTTTTGTGTTGATCCGGGAGCTGTCGTCGAGTTGTGCATTCAGCCGCTGTTTCAGGATGGCCCGGTCGTCTTTGCTGAAGTTGCCTCCCTTTACATCAATACTGTTCTTAAAAACAAAGGGCTTGTTCCCGGGATATTTCCGGGGAATGACGAACCAGTTACAGGCTGAAAGTAGGATACTGCATAATAAAAAACAGGCGGTAAGTTTGTAGCGGGAGATTTTATCCGGTATTTTTAAATGCATAAAAAAAATTCAGGCAACGATGATTAGCAAACCACATACCAAATATATTCAAAGTTTACAGCACAAAAAATTAAGAGATGAGTTGAACCTGTTTATTGCAGAAGGGCCAAAACTGGTACCGGAACTGTTGAAAACAGGCGCTTTTGCCTGCAAAGAAGTATTTGCTGTAAAAGAATGGTTGGAGGAGAATGAAAAGCTGCTGCGTTCACATGATTCAACTTCGTTCAATGAAGTGGAGTTTTTTGAACTGGAAAAGATATCTGCGTTAACAACGCCCAACCAGGTACTGGCTGTGTTTGAAAAAAGAAGCCCTGTTGTTGATATTGAAACCAAAGGCAGCATAACACTTGTGCTGGACACCATACAGGATCCTGGTAATATGGGCACCATCCTGCGCATTGCCGATTGGTTTGGCATTCGGCACCTGGTTTGTTCTGTTGGTTCAGCGGATATATACAATCCAAAAGTAGTACAGGGAACCATGGGAAGCCTGGGAAGGGTGAATGTGCTGTATACCGACCTGGTAACCTGGTTGCAGCAAAACAAAGGGGTTAAGGTATATGCTGCTTCATTGCAGGGCAAAGGACTATCTTCTTTTGGAAAGCTGAAAGAAGGAATTATCATCATTGGAAACGAAGCACATGGAATAAGCGATGAAGTGATGCAACTGGTGAACGAAAAAATAACCATACCCAGGATCGGAGAGGCAGAATCATTGAATGCGGCGGTGGCAACGGGGATCATATTGTCGCATGTGGTGTAGTTGTTGATCCGGTGGTCCGTTAATCCGTTGATTCGTTAATCCGTTAATTAGTGTTGGGTGTAAGAATCTGAATTATCTTCCCCGATTAACGAATTAACCAGTTAACGGATTAACGTATTAACAGTTAACGTATCACCGAAACTGTATCGCCTTCACCGGCCTCACTTTTTTTATGAGCAAAGTAGGAATGATCAATGTGGCAAATGCAATGAGCAGCGTAACTGCACATATCAATAGCACCTGCCACCAAACCACATCGGCATGGGCCTGTGCCATATAATACGCTTCTTCATTCAGTTTAATGAAACCGGTTCTTTCCTGCAGCCAGCAAATACCCAGTCCAAGAACAGCACCGGCAAGTACGCCTGTAAAAGCGATCACCGACGTGTTATACAGGAATACCTGCTGTACCTGCCAGTCGGAAGCGCCCAATGCTTTTAATACACCCGTCATCCTTGTTCTTTCCAGCACTAAAATAAGAAGACAGGTGATGAGATTTACCACGGCAACCACCAGCATGATGATGAGCAGGATATTTTTTGTTTGTCCCTGCAGGTTAAGCCAGTCGAATATGTTCGGGTAAATTTCTTTGATGGTTTTGCTGTACCATGTCTGCGGCATTTCAGCATAAATAAGTTCGTTCACTTTATCGGTTTGCCTGTAATCTTTCAGGAAGATCTCGTAGCCACCGATCTGGCCGGGCTCCCAGCCATTGAGGCGGCGGATGAGGTTGATATCAGCAATGGCAAAGTTGCGGTCGTATTCATCAATGGCTGTTTTATAAATACCGGCGATCTTCAGCCAGCGGGCTGTTTTGCTTCCGTCTTCCCGGAAAAAGAAAACAAATACGCTGTCGTTGATGGTTGCCTTAAGCTGGCTGGCGGTATGGGCCGATAAATTTATTTCATTGCTGTAACCGCTGTCTTTAAAATTGATCCAGCGGCCCTGTTGCAAAAAAGGTTGCAGCCTGTTAAAATCAAATGAGGGATCAACGCCTTTCAGTAAAACACTTTCTATCTCTCCGCCGTATTTTATGATGGCCGATTTGGTGGCATATCGTTCTACCGATCTTACTTCGGGCAAAGAATGCAGGTATCTTTCCACCGTATCGTTTTTTGTGATGGGGTATTCTTCGGCAATACTCACCCGGTTCTCTACATTCTGCAGTACCCGTATATGTCCCCAGAAACTGAATACCTTATTGCTGATAACTCCCTGGAAACCGTTCACAAAACTCATGGCTACGATCATAATGGCCACGCTGATGGCCGTAGCAATGATGGCCAGGCGTATGATGAATTTGGAAAAGGTCTTCTGCCGGTTAAAGGCTATTCGTCTTGCTATGAATACAGATACATTCAATCGGCATATATTTGGTATCTTACAAATGTATTTATTTAAACGCAACGATCGAGGGCAACATGACAAAATTTAAACCATACCCCGCAGCCAGGAAAGCCTTTTATCTTTTCCTTTGCCTTGTTTTCTGCCATGCTGCTTTTTCGCAGGTTACCGAAGCGGTGTATAAAGACAATATCAAAGGAGTGAGGTTTCACATGTATGGCGACCAGTTGTCGCTGCCCGTTTACAGCATGAACAGCGGCGATCAGCTGGAACTTAATTTCGACGACCTGGATGCCAATGTTAAAAGTTACTATTACAGTTTCCAGCTTTGCGATTACAACTGGAAACCTGTTGATATCAGTCCCTTCCTGTACATAAAAGGATTTACGCAACAGCGTATCAGCAATTACCGCTATTCGTCTATCGCACTCACAAAATACACCCATTACCAGGCCATGCTGCCCGACAGGAGTACTACGATCACGCTTTCGGGCAATTATATTTTAAAGGTTTATCTCGACGGTGATACGTCGAAACTGGCTTTTACAAGACGAATGCTGGTGCTGGATCAGAAAGCGGCTATCAGTGCAAAAGTGCTTCAGCCGTTTACCCCGCAGTTGTTTAAAACACATCAAAAGATACAGTTCACGGCAAATATCAACGGACTGAATACATTCAGCGCTGCACAGCAGGTTAAAGTGGTGATACTGCAGAACAACCGCTGGGACAATGCGCTGAAAGACATTCCTCCCACATTTGTACGTGGCACTTCGCTGGAGTACAGTTCGGAGAATAACTGCATCTTCCCCGGGGGTAAAGAATGGCGCTGGCTCGACCTGCGGAGTTTTCGCTTGCAGAGCGACCGGGTAGAAAAAGCCGACTATAAAAAAACAGCTACGGATATTTATTTATTTCCTGATGCTGACCGGAGCGGACAACGGTATGTTTATTTCCGCGACCTGAACGGTATGTTTTTGGTTGAAACCTATGAAACCATCAATCCCTACTGGCAGGGCGATTTTGCAACGGTTCATTTTAACCTGGCGGCACCCAACGGAACACCGTATGCAGATAAAGATATTTACCTGGCCGGTCAGCTTACCAGTTACGAGATGAATGATAAGACCAAAATGATTTTTAATGCAGCAAAGGGTGTGTATGAGTGTACGGTATTTTTAAAACAGGGGTATTACAATTATACTTATATCGCTGTTGATAAAAATAATCCTGCCCAAAAACGTGACCTGGAAGGCGATTACTGGGAAACAGAGAACGGTTATACCATTCTTATGTACTACAAATCCTTTACCGACCGGGCCGACCAGTTGATCGGTGTGGGAAAGATAAATTCACGTACGGATCAGCCGGGGATAAGTTTTTAGGTATAAGATGCCGGATACTGGTCACTGGATGAAGTTCGATTATAAAAGAAGTTATAAAAAATTTCGGCTCTGCAAGCGACCAGTATCCAGCCTCATCCTTTAAATTTAAAATTCTTAATTGCCCTTCGTTCCTTATCTTTGCGCCGGCAAGTCTTATACGACCAGCTCCTGCTGAACTCCCCCAGGACCGGAAGGTAGCAAGGGTAGGTGGTTGAGCGGTGCGATGTAAGTAACTTGCCATTTTTTATGCCCCTATCTCCTAAAGGGGGACTTTGAAATTTTTCTTTTCAGCCTCCCAACTTTTTTCGTAGATAAATATTTTAAGTTTACTCTTTTAATTATTTTACTTTTGCCGGAATAAATTAACTCACCATTTAAAAGTTAGTCCCCCTTTAGGGGATAGGGGCCAATGAAATTTTTTATAGACACCGCCAACCTGGCACAGATTAAAGAAGCAAACGACCTCGGAATCTTAGACGGGGTTACCACCAATCCTTCGCTGATGGCGAAAGAAGGCATCAAGGGCAGCGATGCCGTGATGGCTCATTACAAAACCATTTGCGAAACGGTGAACGGCGATATCAGCGCCGAAGTGATCTCTACCGATTTTGACGGCATCGTGGCCGAAGGAAAAAAACTGGCGGCGATCCACCCCAACATCGTGGTAAAAGTGCCGATGATAAAAGACGGTATCAAAGCGCTGAATTGGTTCAGCGATAACGGTATCAAAACAAACTGTACCCTGGTATTTAGTGCCGGGCAGGCCATCCTTGCTGCCAAGGCCGGGGCAACATATGTTTCTCCGTTCATCGGCCGTATCGACGACAGTGGCTGGGACGGTATGATCCTCATTCACCAGATACGCCAGATATTCGACATCCAGGGTTTTAAAACAGAGATACTGGCTGCTTCTATACGCAACCCTAATCATATCATCAGTTGTGCGGAAGCCGGCGCCGATGTTTGCACCTGCCCGCTAGATTCGATCCTTGGGTTGCTGAAGCACCCGCTTACCGATATTGGCCTTGCCAAGTTTTTGGAAGACGCTAAGAAGTTTGCATAAGCCATCGTCTGACGATGAAATGATATAAATAAAAATAATGGTCAGACGGGGACGTCAGACCATTAAAAAATGCCCGGCGCATCTTCCAGATTCACCGGGCATTTTGATTTTGTGGTAT